>ERZ1643246.79-NODE-79-length-121043-cov-37.446375_pt1 | contig 121043 bp, 109 predicted proteins | sample MGYA00579265_ERZ1643246 | MGnify/ENA primary metagenome ERZ1643246 (study PRJEB29033, sample SAMEA4952261) | chicken gut metagenome | biome: Broiler Chicken; feature: Gastrointestinal Tract; material: Caecum | place: Ireland | collected 2018 | study: Broiler...
TTTAGAGGTCTATAGAATTAACTCTTTCATACCGAATTTACTTTTTCAATTCACGTCTGTTTTTTCAGCGCTTCCGGCTTCTCTCCTTCCGCTCTCCCGCCCCCGGCTGCTCCGCCTCCGCGTCTCCGGCTGGCTTGATCTTCTGCGGTGTTGAGTCCCCGTCATCAGCGACAGGTGCTATCTTATCACCGCAAAAGGGAATTGTCAATGTTTTTTCTGTTTTTTATTTATTTCAGACAATTCACACAATTCTGACAGTCTCTTTCCTACATAAAGTATGTCGCCAACTATAGCTTCTGCCACATCAGGACTTTTCCAGATGCCTGCCATAACCATCTCAGTCATTCTTTTTCGCTGTAATATATAATGGAATAAACAGCGCTGCCAGGTAGAGGATCAAAACAGCTTTTTCAAGAACAGCTTTCACTTCTGTCCCCACAGGAAGAACGAGTCCCGCGAAGACTGTCAGCGGAACTGCCACCATGGCGGCAGCCAGCCAGATTCTCATACATTTAATAATAGAATGCCAATTTCCATTATGGAGTCTGACTCCCGGGATATGCATGCGGAACACTCCATCACTGTAGGCATTGATCCTGTTTTCATCATAAGCTGATATTTTAATCCGACGCAGCGCGATCGGCAGCCGACCAGCGGCAGAATCCGCATATTTTATGGTGACAACACCGCTTTTTTCATGTAGAATGAGAACGAATTTTTACACAAGGAGATTATTATGAGCATTCTGACTGTAGAGCATCTGACTCACGGCTTCGGAGACAGAGCGATTTTCTCGGACGTCTCTTTCCGGCTGCTGCGTGGCGAGCACATCGGGCTTGTGGGCGCCAACGGGGAGGGAAAGTCTACTTTTTTCAATATTGTGACCGGACACCTCGCGCCGGATGAAGGGAAGATCGAGTGGGCGAAAAATGTGCGCGTCGGTTATCTTGACCAGCATACTGCGCTGGAGAAAGGAATGACGATCCGGGACGTACTGAAATCCGCTTTTGCATGGCTCTTTGAGCTAGAACAGAAAATGAACGATATCTGCGATTCACTGGGGAGCGCTTCCGAAGATGAGATGGACAGCATGATGGATGAGCTGGGAACGATACAGGACACACTGACACTTCATGATTTCTATGTCATTGATTCCAAAGTAGAGGAGGTAGCGCGTGCGCTCGGGCTACTCGACATCGGGCTGGAGAAAGACGTCACGGATTTAAGCGGAGGCCAGCGGACCAAGATCCTGCTCGGGAAGCTTCTTCTGGAGAAACCAGATATCCTTCTTCTGGACGAGCCCACCAACTACCTGGATGAAGAGCATATCGCCTGGCTGAAACGCTATCTTCAGGAATATGAAAGCGCATTCATCCTGATCTCCCATGATATTCCGTTCTTAAACGATGTAGTAAACATCATCTACCATATGGAAAATCAGGAACTGAACCGCTATGTAGGAGACTATTCTCATTTCGAAGAAGTTTATGCGGTCAAGAAAGCTCAGCTCGAGGCGGCTTACCGGCGCCAGCAGCAGGAAATCAGTGAGCTGAAAGATTTCGTCGCAAGGAACAAGGCGCGCGTCGCCACAAGAAATATGGCGATGTCACGCCAGAAAAAACTGGACAGAATGGAAGTGATCGAGCTGGCAGCCGAACGGCCGAAACCGGAGTTCCACTTCAAATACGGCAGGACTCCCGGGCGTTTTCTTTTTGAGACGAAGGATCTTGTAATCGGTTATGATGAGCCGCTTTCAAGACCGCTCACACTCTCCATGGAGCGCGGACAGAAGATCGCGCTTGTGGGTGCCAACGGGATCGGCAAGACTACTCTTCTAAAGAGCATCCTCGGACTGATTCCTTCTCTTGAAGGGACATGCGAGCTGGGAGAAAATCTGCAGATCGGATATTTTGAGCAGGAAGTCAAAGGTGGGAACACTAACACCTGCATCGACGAACTGTGGGAAGAGTTCCCGTCATTCACCCAGTACGAGGTGCGCTCCGCTCTTGCAAAATGCGGCCTCACCACGAAACACATTGAGAGCCAGGTCCGCGTCCTAAGCGGAGGCGAGCAGGCAAAAGTCCGGCTCTGTAAGCTGATCAACCGCGAGACAAACATCCTTCTTCTTGATGAGCCCACCAACCATCTTGATATTGATGCGAAAGATGCTCTGAAGAAGGCTCTGAACGAATATCGTGGCAGCGTGCTTCTCATCTGCCATGAGCCGGAATTCTATCAGGATGTCGTCTCAGAAGTATGGGACTGCACACAGTGGACAACAAAAATAATTTGATGATAAACTTTGTCGATTCTTATATAATAATTATATGAGTGCATGATTCAAAAATCTGTAATCAGAGATTTTTGTCAAAGCGCTCGGGAAAGGATAGAAAACAATGGATTTTAAACGAAATGAAAATCAGATCGCACTTTACTCAGAAACAGGCGCCCTCCTCGCAGAGGTCACATTTCCTTATACCGACGAAAGCCACAGTGCAGTCGAGGTGGACCACACATTTGTAGATGCTTCTCTCCGCGGCCAGGGAATCGCAGGAAAACTGATGATCGAACTTGCAGATGAGCTGAAAAAAAGAGGACTGAAGGCAGTCCCCACATGTTCCTATGCGGTGCACTGGTTTGAAAAGCATCCGGAACAGGCGCATCTTCTGAAGTAAAAACTGAATTCACGTTCTACCTCAAAAAGGACTGCCGCACATGCCCTGCTCCCTGAGAGCCTGTCATGTACGGCAGTCCTTTTTTGCATTCTATACAGTTACGTAAACTGTATCACAAATCTTACTTCTGGATCCTTGCAACACCGCTCTTGATCGCAGCTTCAGCAGTTGCCTTTGCCACCGCATCTTTTACACGCGGATCGAACGCTGCCGGCAGGATATATTCCGGATTCAGCTCTTCGTCACTTACAAGCCCGGCGATCGCATATGCAGCTGCAACCTTCATCTCGTCATTGATATCAGATGCGCGCACATCCAGGGCTCCACGGAAGATTCCCGGGAAGCACAGTACATTGTTTACCTGGTTCGGGAAATCGGAACGTCCTGTGGAAACAACTGCCGCGCCTGCTGCCTTCGCCTCGTCCGGGAAAATCTCAGGAGTCGGGTTAGCGCACGCGAAGATGATCGGATCCTTAGCCATGCTGCGCACCATATCCTGTGTCAGCGTTCCGGGTGCAGATACTCCGATAAATACATCAGCGCCCTTGATTACCTCTGCAAGTGTTCCTTTCTCGTGATTGAAGTTCGTGATCTTTGCCATCTCTTCCTTGATCGGATTCAGGTAGTCTCTTCCCTCATAGATCGCACCGTGACGGTCTGTCATGATAACATTCTTCAGTCCCATGGACATCAGCAGCCTGATGATAGCGATTCCCGCCGCTCCTGCTCCTGACGTTACGATCTTAATATCCTCGATCTTCTTTCCTACGATCTTAAGCGCATTGATCATACCTGCCAGTGTGATAACCGCTGTTCCGTGCTGATCGTCATGGAATACCGGAATATCACAGCACTCTTTTAAGCGCTTCTCGATCTCAAAACATCTCGGCGCGGAGATGTCCTCCAGATTGATCCCGCCAAAGCTTCCTGCCAGAAGGCTTACTGTCTTCACAATATCATCTACATCTTTGCTTCTAACGCAGAGCGGAATAGCATCCACGCCGCCGAATTCCTTGAACAGCACACATTTTCCTTCCATAACCGGCATACCTGCTTCCGGTCCGATGTCTCCGAGTCCCAGAACTGCCGTTCCATCTGTAACGACCGCTACCGTGTTCCAGCGTCTTGTCAGATCAAAGCTCTTGCTGACATCCTTCTGGATCTCCAGACACGGCTGAGCTACTCCCGGCGTATAGGCAAGACTCAGCGCCTCTTTCGTATCCACTGCCGCACGGCTGGTGATCTCGATCTTTCCCTTCAGTTCATAGTGCATCTTCAGTGATTCTTTTGCGTAGTCCATCTTGTTTCTCCTCCTGTTAGCAAATTATCGGTTCCTGTCATTCTTTTGAAGCACGCAGAATGCGATCCGATCCGCACATGGCGGAAGGTATTTATATGAACACCTTTTCAGGTCTCTTTGTATGCTCCAACAACATTATACGTTTTTTTTGGAAATAGTACATAACTTTTTTTACGAATTTTGCGATTTTCAATAAGAAAATTTCCTCAATTCGCAGTTCCGGATCCCAAACTTCGCAAATTCACTGTTTGTCATGTCAGAAAAATAGGACTGTACTGCCCTCGCCACTCCATTGTGCGCTACGAGAAGATACACTTTTGCATCCGCCTCTTTTTCGAGCTCATCCAGCAGGCCGTAGATCCGGTGACAGAACTTAAGCATGGACTCTCCGCCGTCATAACTGTCAGCAAAATGCTCTTTGGCGCGTCCGAATTCTTCCCCATCCCGGGGAGTCCCCTCATATCTCCCGAAATTCTGCTCCTTCAGTCTCTGCTCAACACGCATGGGAACTCCGGTGATCTCCGAGATATATCTCGCCGTCTCCGCAGCACGCACCAGAGGAGAGCAGATGATCTCATCAATGTGTATCCCTTCTTCCAGTATCCTTTTTCCAAGCTCTTCCGCCTGATGATGTCCTTGTTCTGTCAGTTCAATATCCGTCGCCCCGCAGATCTTATTCTCAACGTTCCACACTGTCTGCCCGTGACGGGTAAAATAAATGTATCCCATATCGCTTCCTCCATACCGCATGTTTATTCTCAACTGCCATTTTATTTTTCCGCCATGTCAATGTCAATAAGTACACCGCAAATATTCTTTCTCAGATAAACAGCCCACGGCCATAAATAAAGGACGGCCTGAACTTTCCCAAACACCACATAAAAGGGGCTTCTCAAAACCATTCGGCAGGATATAATGGTATCAGACAACAAAGCCAGGAAAACAAAGGAGATACTTTTATGAACGAAACTGTTTCTCAGAAAAAAGACATTAACACAGGCTCTGAAATTTTGTCCGTCCATGTCGGGCTCCCGGAAAAACTGGATCTCGAAACACCATTCCAGGATACAGGTTCCTGCGGGAATTCTTTCACTGCGTCCGCCTGGAAAAACGATATCGTATTCACAAAGCTTATACTCTCAAACAGGGGAGACTGCGGCCTGAACGCAAGAATAGAGGCCGGCATCCTCGTCTCTGAAACAGGCAGTACGATCTCTCCGGAAAATATCCGTATCCGCCGGATGCAGAATGTCTGTGTCAATATCGGAAGAAATGATCCTCAGGCGCCGGTAAGATCATTTCCGGATATCCTTCTTCCCGCGGGCCCCACGGACAAAGAATATCTGACAGCTGAAATCCCCGCACATTCTTCCGTTCCTGCATGGATCGATATCTCCATCCCGAAAGACACTGTCCCCGGCTGTTACCGGGGTGCACTGACTATAACAGTCGACAGCGGGGATCCCGCTTCGATCGTCGTCGAATGTACGCTTCATGTCATCGACCTTGTTCAGCCCGCTCCGTCGGACACAGGGACGCTTGTCGAACTATGGCAGTATCCTTTCGCTGTCGCAGAATATTACGGGGTAAAAGAAACCGAATACTTTACAGATACACATTTTAACTATCTCTCCGACAGCCTTACCGCCTACCGCGAAACAGGAGGGACTGCGGTCACCGCCACGATCGTGGAGGAAGCCTGGAATCATCAGTCCTTCTATGGCAATCCATCTATGATCAAATGGTTCCGCCGGACGGACGGAACTTTCTCCTTTGACTACAGCTGGTATGACCGATGGGTCTCTTATGCTGTCCGTCTCGGCATCCTGAACCCTTCCGCAGGGATCGGATCCATCCAGTGCTACAGCATCGTGCCCTGGGAAAATCAGATCGGATATACTGATCTCGCCTCTGGGCAATACAGAACCGAACGCTTTACTCCGGGAACACGGGAGTGGAACATTCTGTGGAAAGAGTTTCTCACGGACTTCCTGAACCATTCGGAAGAAATGGGATGGCTAGACCTCACCTATATCGCAATGGACGAAAGAAAGATTGAGGAACTGATCCCTGCAGTGGATCTCATCCATTCTGTCCGTTCCGAGAAGTCAGGAAAGCGCTTCCGGATCTTCTCCGCCCTCAACTATAACCGGCAGAATGATCCTTCATTCACGGACAGGATCGATGATATCTCAGTAGCTCTCTGCCATATTGACCAAGAAAGCAGTCTGTTTCGGCGATTCACCGCGCACCGCAGAACGCTTGGGCTGAAGACAACCATCTACAACTGCACCGGCATTTATCCCGGAAGCTTTCTCTACAACGATCCTGCCGAAAATGAATGGATGATGTGGTATACTCTCGCCCAGGGCGCAGACGGATTTCTCCGCTGGGCATGGGACAACTGGACGGATGACCCGCTGGGCGGCAATTCCTACTCCGCATTCGAACCGGGCGACTGCTGGTATGTCTATCCTGCGGCGCGCCTTGCATCAGATTATTCTTCACCTCATGATCAGCCGGCAGAGAGGATAACTTCCGGCGCTTACTGCCTCAGCTCTCCCCGGTGTGAAATGTTGAAAAAAGGAATCCGTGACGTCGCCAAGGCAAAATATCTCATGTCCCGCGATACAGAAATGAGTAAAAGAATAGATGAACTTCTGGAAACTCTGCGCCGTCCCCACGAGTGCATCAATAAATACGGAAGTGCTGCCCCCGCTTCAGAAAAGGATGCGCGGATTCTCCTTGAAGATACTCTCCGGATGCATGACTGTCTGATGGAACTGTCAGCGGATTATGTGCAGAAGCGCACGGCTTTGTAAACCGTGCGCTTCCTATTCACTCCTCTGTTAGTTCTCTCACTTCCTGAATATCCATGCCCAGAAGCTCTGCTGTTTCTTCCACAGTCTTCCCTGCCTTTAACTGTTTTTCCACAACCCTTTTCAGCGCAAGCTGCTCTCCCTGTTTTCTTCCGATCTCGAGCCCCCTTTTTTCCGCACTTTTCATCATCATATTATGGTCCCGGACCGCTTTCTGTCTCAGTTCATATTCCAGCCTTTTTTCCTCATCAAGGCTTAATTTTTTTAATTCATTATAAGCCTCTTCGATATATTCATCTTTCTTTGCCATATCCTCGAACTCCTTCCGGTTCTTCCCTCCGAGGAATCGCATCCATCGGATGATCCCATCCTCACTCTGATCTTTAGGCGGCAGCTTCTTAAGCTCCAGAATATGCAGTTCCATGAGATCCGTATACTGTTCGCCTGACTCTGCGTCACAGAATACAATCTTTCGACAGCATTTCTCATCCTGAGGAAAATGAACAAAATCAAGAATACTGACATGGATGCACTTTCGAAGTCTGTCGTAATCCTCGCCCTCTTTGATCTGGCCGGTATATATTTTCCCCAGATAAAACAGTACCCGGTTCGTCCAGCAGTCAAAATAAGACACCTGCATCTCCATATTCATTTTCGTACCGTCCTCAAGTTCTACCAGAACGTCAAGAATCCCCAGCTTATCTTCTTCGCTTTCTTTTTGAAGAGCTGTGGGGATCAATGTAGTTCGTCGGATCGTCCCGGGCGATTTTCCCAAAATTGCCGCAATAAATCCTTTTCGCACTTTCGGATTCTGCATCAGTTCTTTAAAACAGAAATCCACGGTGGGAAGCATGATAAAGTTATCACTGTTTCTTCTGCTTTTTTGTGTACTCATATATTCTTCCTCCTTATTTTACCACGATGCTTCCTACGATGAAACACCACTTTTCATGTTCCGCGTGACGAAACGTCTTTTTTATTCCGAGTCACGATTAATTTAAAAAATTTAAAGCTGAAATTTGGGACGATTCTGTCCTTGAATCCTGTTGAATTTTAGAATCGGATACTTGAATGCATTCACAATATCACGGAAAAATCCGCTCCGCAATATACATTTCACAGAAAATCAAGTTATCAACAAACTTACACGAATTGCAAAACGTTATCCGCAGAATGTTGAAACCTTTTCTTTACTAAATAGTCTTCTCAAAATCTGTCAACCGGATATAATGGTAATCCGTAAGAAAGATATCTATTAGAGTATTCTCTGACAATACAGTCATCTATTTAATTGAAAGCAGACAGATACAGACAGGTGAGGCACACCGGAATCTTTCCCAGGCGTGCCGCACCTGCATTTTAGCTGCGATTTATCTTGTCACCTCAAAACTCTTTCTTCGCCATGATGCGCCGGCTGCACACATAGGAAATAATTACGATCGCTGCTGTAATACCTGCAAATAATCCCAGGACCCCTCCCGCGCTCATCCCGTAAAACCAGTTTTTCACATTTTCCACGGTTTCTGCCGGAAGATATCCTGCAGCTTTGGATGCAAGAAACGCCGCGATAAAAACGGCTGCGATCAGGATAAAGTTCGCATATCTGGCTTTTTCCCCCTCAAATCTGAGTCTTAGCGGAATCATGATCCCCATACATATCCATGCTGCAAAAATATATCCCACACCGCTTCCCATCCACTCGGCCATATCTATCTTTTCTGAATTCGACATCAGCATCAGCCCGGTTCCCAGAACCATTCCGACGCACCATGTCAGAACGATCGAAAGCAGGGCAAACAGATATTTTTCATTAACATAGTTTTTCCTGCTGACAGGCAGTGTCATGAGGAAAAGATAGCAGTTGTCAAACTCATCATAGCTTATCGTTGAAACTGTAAACAATGAAAAAATGATCGTAATATATCCAACCACAAAGGAAGGCCCGACATCCGTTATCAGGTTCATGAATACAGCGACAGCCAAGAGCATGAGGATCAATGTTTTCCCCTGATTTTTCAAAAGCCTGAAATCTTTTATCAGCATCCCTTTCATAACTTTTCCCCTCCTACGATCATCGTTATCACTTCATCCAGAGTTCCCCTCTCAACGACCACTTCCGGGTAGTTCTCCTGATAATACTGTCTCTGGTCTGTCAGACAGGAGTATCCAAAGCTCTCTCTGCGGGCTCTCAGGATGTATTCTTTGTCCAGTTTTCTATATTGGTCTTCATCCGCCTTGAGCAGCCCGTATTCATTGAGCAGCACATCTGTCTCCTCGTGGAAAACAATCTTCCCGTTGTGGATCATATAGATGTCGTCGCACAGCCCTTCCAGATCTGAGGAAATATGAGAACTGATCAAAATACTCCTGTTCTCATCCTCCTCCATATACTCCCGGAACAGATTCAGGATACTCTCTCTCGCCATCACGTCAAGTCCGGTCGTTGGTTCATCCATAAGCAGAAAATCTGCTCCGTGGGTGATCGCTGCAAGCACTTTCAGTTTCGCCTTCATTCCCGTGGAGAATTCCTTGATATATTTATCCTGCGGCACTCCGAACTTCCGGCACAGATCAATGAACTTCGCTCTGTCAAAAGCAGGGTACAGAGCTGCCATCACCGGCACAACGTCCTTCACTTTCAGATAACCGCTGAATCCGGATTCCGCCAGAGTCACGCCGATCTTCTGCTTCTCCACCGGCGTAAGATCCGCCGGTGCTTTTCCCATCAGAGTTATATTTCCTGCATCGTATGTGATAAGCCCCATCGCGGCCTTGAATGTTGTGCTCTTCCCGGCGCCATTCTCACCCACAAGCCCGGTAATGCGTCCGGGTTCCACCTTCATCGTACAGTTCAGAGTAAAATCACCGTAATGTTTTACCAAACCATTGATCTCAAGCATCTTCTAGTCCTCCATTATCAAATCAAACAACTCCCTGATCTCCTCGTCCTTCAGACCGCACCTGCGCCCCTTCTCGACCGCCTTTTCAAGGTCGCTCTCGACCTCCCTGCGCTGATCTTCCAGGATCCGCTCCGTATTCGCAGCCGCCACATAGGTTCCCTTCCCGTGGACCGTTACTGTATACCCTTCCTGTTCAAGATTATCGTACGCCTTCTTGACAGTCAGAGCACTGATCTTCAGGTCTTTCGCAAGAGTCCGGACAGAGGGGAGTACGTCGTTTTCTCTCAGATCTCCCGCAGTGATCTGCGCCTTGATCTGATCCATGATCTGTTCATAGATCGGTACCATCGATGAACTGTTGATTATAATCTTCATATGTGTCCTCCTCTTGTTAAACAGTATATAACAGTATATAACTGTTGTCAACTGTTATATACTGTTATATTTATTTTTTTAATTTCTTTACGCCTGCAGTTTCTGCAAAAAAACGAGGCCACTGCCGGAACGGTAAAAGTTTACCGCTTTGTGATTTCATCACAGAAAGGATGAAAAATTCAATGTATACTAAGTCCGTAAAATCAATTTGAAGGAGAAAGTATCATGACCTCAGTTCAGAAAAAACGTAAAGCCTTTGTGGAACAGTCAGATTGTGTGGCCTGCGGCTGCTGTGTAAAAGTCTGTCCGCTGGGAGCTATTCAAATCATTAAGGGTATTATGGCACAGGTAGATATGGAGAAATGCGTCGGATGTGGAAAATGTGCGAAAGAATGTCCGGCAGGCGTGATCATGATTCAGGAGGCAGACGTATGAAAAAAAGATGGTATGATTACTTATGGATTCTTTCCCTCACATATCTGGTTCTGGGATTTTTCAACATCATGTTCGCATGGCTCGGCCTGATCTGCTTTTTTGTCCCTCTGCTCATTTCACTTATAAAAGGGACAAAAGGATATTGCAACCGTTACTGCGGCAGAGGGCAGCTCTTCGAACTGCTGGGCAGACGCTTTGGTCTTTCCCGCAGGAAGGATATTCCAAAGTGGATGAAAAGCAAATGGTTCCGATACGGGTTTTTAATCTTCTTTTTCGCAATGTTTTTTCTGATGCTCTGGAATACTTATCTGGTATTTTCAGGCACCCGGGACCTGTCGCAGGCCGTGACGCTTCTGTGGACCTTTAAAGTCCCCTGGCATTGGGCTTACCACGGCACACTCTTCCATCCCGGCGCAACTCAGTTTGCTTTCGGCTTTTACAGCGTGATGCTTACCTCCACAGTGCTTGGCCTGATTACCATGATACTGTTCAAGCCCCGCAGCTGGTGTGTCTACTGCCCTATGGGAACGATGACACAGATCATCTGCAAAGTGAAAAACCGAGAATAGATCTCATAACAGCGCCCATTAAGAACTGAATGTAAATTTCTGCCCTGCGCCGGTCACAGCACAGGGCAGAGAAAAGAACTTTCAACTATTTACTTGCTTTACAGAATCTAAATTTCTCCTTTCTTTTCAGCTCAGTCCGAGACGATCTCGAAGTATGCGGATCTCCCGCTCTCCCGGTTCCTCACTCCCGTACAGTACCAGTACCGCGTCATCATACCGCACAAAAATCCTGCAGCTGTAAGCATCGTCAGAGGTCACTTCTTCTGCATCCCAGCCGCCGCCAATTCCGGCCGGAGCTTTCATATCTCTCGACTGGCTCCACCACACCACGCGGATAACCCATGGATACTCTGAGCGGTAGAGCTTATAATCATAATCTGTCATTTCTTCTCTGTCTGAACTGATATTGATATATCCCTGTTCTGCCGTTCCAAGGATACTGGTTTCCATTCCCGCCCAGCTGTAATCTTCCGCTGGGCGCATTACATTCAGGAGAAAGACTACTGCCGCGACCGCTATAACCGCCCATAAAGAATACCACTTCTGTTCCTCCCTGGAAGGACGGATATAATTTATCCTGAAACGCGAACCAGTCTGAAGAATCGCTATAATGGCAACAAAGAGAAGATCATACCACTGCCTCTCAGCTGCCATCCACAGAATAATGACAAGCAGAGCTGCCGTGATCAGAATGTTCTCCGCAGTATACCACAGCCTGCTTGGATACATGACTCCTTCTCCGGACGAAAGCCTCATCTTTCCCCTTACATACCAGAGAAAGAGGGAGATATATTCCCCCAAATTCATAAGCAGCATAAACGGTATGAGCAGAATAACAAGCATATAAGTATCAGAGAACATCCACAGCTCCGGATATAGATAGGCGATTACACCGAAAATAAGATTCAGGATGAGATATACGCTCGTATATCTGACCGCTCCTCTTATCTCTGCCCGTCTGACCGCAGAGAAACGCTCCTCTTCTGACATGATCGGGACCGCATTCTCCGATCTTCTGCGGAACACACAGAACCGACGGTTTCCGTCAATGAACTCCCATCCTGCTGCCTCACAGCTGCCAGCGAACTCTTCCGCATCAGGCTCTGGACGGAGATCTGTTTCTTTCCCCCGGTCAAAGACCTCCACCGAATAAACCGTTTCTTCCGGTTCCCCCTTTTCAAAAATCATTCCCGCTTTCCATCCGCGGAAATGCAGCCCTTTCATCGACATCCGGCGCAGATACTCCTCAAACGCGCCGCACTCCGTGTAATGGAAAGTGCGGAGTCTCCGCGTGATCGTTTTCTGTTCCTGCTTATCCATAGGATCCCCTCCTCAACATTTGATCACATCACTATCAGCTCTCGTTTTTCCTCCTGCCCGCGGCCTCTCCCGGCTCTGTTCCATAATCCGCCTCGCAGAGGTCCTGCTGCCATTTTGCCGGACTTTTCTCTGCATCATTCCGCCTTCTGCAGCGAGCTGAGAGTTTCAGAGAACTCTTTCATCTCTCTATCGATCAGCACTGGTCTTCCATCCTTCTTCAGGAAACAGTGCGTCGTCGTACCGTATGCGCTCAGTTCACCGCCCTCTGACAGATTGTAGATATCATATCTCAGTGTGAACTTGACTCTTCCAAGTTCCTTGAGGGTCACGGTTATCCTCACCTCATCGTCAAACCGCACGCTTTTCTTATATTCACACTCTGCATGGAGCACCGGACTGATATATCCCATTTCTTCGAATCTCCGATACGGATATCCCAGCTGGTTCAGCATGTCCACACGTGCTTCCTCCATCCATCTGATATAGTTGGAGTGATGGATGACTCCCATCTGGTCTGTCTCATAATATTTTGCCGTCCTGATATAGTCCTTCATTGTATATCCATTCCTTTCACTCATAAAATCCATCAGATAAACCCTGCCACATCATTGATCGTCTTCACTCCGACCAGCCGGATCCCACTGATCCCCTTCACCATCTTCAGGGATACCTCCGGCAGGATGCAGGTCTCGAACCCCAGCTTCTTCGCCTCGTTCACACGCTGTTCCGGCATACTGACCGCCCGCACCTCGCCGCTGAGTCCGACCTCTCCGAACACGATCGTCTTCTCGTCGATGGGCCGGTTCCGGTAGCTTGACATGATCGCCATCACGATACCGAGATCGATGGCCGGCTCGTTCATCCGGATTCCTCCCGCAATATTGACATAGGCGTCGCAATTTCCAAGAGAGAGCCCCAGCCGCTTCTCCAGCACCGCCATCAACAGGTTGACCCGGTTATAATCCGTGCCCGCAGCTGTCCGTCGGGGCATTCCGAAATTACTTCTGCAGACGAGCGCCTGGATCTCGATCAGGATGGGACGGGTCCCTTCCATGGAACATGCGACCACAGAGCCGGACGCATTCTCAGGTTTCCCGCTGAGCATATACTCGGAGGGATTTTCTACCTCCGCAAGCCCGTCCTGCCTCATCTCAAACACTCCGATCTCATTTGTGGATCCGAATCGGTTCTTCACTGCCCGGAGGATACGGTAGGATGCGTGCCTGTCGCCTTCGAAATACAGTACCGTATCGACCATATGCTCCAGCACACGGGGACCCGCCACAGTTCCCTCCTTGGTCACATGCCCGACGATAAAGATCGGGATGCACAGCCCCTTTGCGAGCTGCATGAAAATATTGGTAGACTCCCGTACCTGCGATACACTTCCCGGAGCAGAAGACACATCCTCGCTGTACATTGTCTGGATCGAATCAATGACCACCAGTTCGGGACGCTCCTTCTCGATCACGCCGCGGATCGTCTCCAGACTCGTCTCGCAAAGGAGCAGAAGATTCGGCGTGAACTTTCCCATACGGTTCGCCCTCAGCTTGATCTGAGCCTGGGACTCCTCTCCGGAAATATAGAGGATCTTCTTCATCCGCGCCATCCTCTGACAGACCTGCAGAAGAAGAGTGGATTTCCCGATTCCGGGATCCCCTCCCACGAGCACGAGAGAGCCCGGCACGATCCCTCCTCCCAGCACTCTGTCCAGCTCGCGGATGCCGGTCTCACACCGCTCATCATCATTCGCCGTCACCTCAGTGAGGGGCATGACCTTTGCCTCCCTCACAGAATCTCTGACCGCCCGGGACGCAGCTGTCGTCCCCTTTGTGACGCCGCTGTCAATCCGCTCCTCAACAAATGTATTCCACTCTCCGCAGGCCGGGCACTGACCGAGCCATTTTGACTCTTCATGTCCGCAGTTCTGACAGAAAAATATACTTTTCTTTCCTTTTGCCATTCCTTATCCTTTCTGAAATCAGAAACGGGGTGGATGCATCATCCACCCCGCAGCAAACCTGTCTCTTATCAGCATTTGACAACCTTGATCTGCGCGCTCTGTCCTGCACTCAGCTCTACGCTGACGCTGAGCTTTCCGCTCAGGTTCGTTGACATCTTTCCCGCCGATGTGCCGTCGATCAGCACCTCATACTCGCTCTCCGGCTCCAGTTCCAGAGTGAACTGAACGTCTCCCGGAGCCGATACAGTGAATGACACTTCTGCATCGGTCTCCCGGAAATTCTCCACCGCGCTTCCCGGAACGGACTCATATACGAACATCCCGTTCTTCTCAAGCTTCGTGATCTCGGAAAATGTCTTTACCTTGTAGAGATCTCCCTCAAATTCATAGTTGTCCTTCTTTGTCTTGGAAGAGAGAGTGTAGTCTCCAAAACTAAGTGTGCCGTCATTCTCTGCACGCAATAATTCTTTCACAGCTGCCATTATCTATTTCCTCCTAAGTAATTAAGCTACCGTTATTATATAATAAACATTCCGGTTTTTCTACTTATTTATTTTCACTGACGATAAACTTTATCTCTTTTTTGGAGACTCCTGCCTCCACATGATCTCCCGCCTTGACTTCTCCGTTCAGGATCGCCTCGGCGAGTCTGTCCTCCAGCTCCGTCTGCAGGGCTCTGCGCAGCGGTCTGGCGCCGTACTTCGTATCCGTGCCCTTCTCCACGATCAGATTTTTCGCAGAATCCCGGAGTGTGAGATGGATATTCATCTGTTCCTCCAAACGTTTTGTAAAGCTGCGGCACAGCAGCGTCACGATCTTCTTCATGTGAGATTTATCCAGCGAATGGAACACGATGATCTCGTCGATCCGGTTCAGGAACTCCGGACGGAAGATCATCTTGACCTCGTCCATCACGTTCTGCTTCATCCGCTTATAGTCTCCGGCAGGATCCTCTTTTGCCGCAAATCCAAGTTTCTTCGGATCCACGATCGCTTTGGCGCCGGCATTGGAAGTCATGATGATCACCGTGTTGGAAAAATCAACTTTCCTTCCCTGTGAATCCGTGATGTGACCGTCATCCAGCACCTGCAGCAGGATGTTGAATACATCCGGATGCGCCTTCTCGATCTCATCAAAAAGGACGACAGAATAGGGATGAGTCCGTACCCTGTCACTGAGCTGTCCGCCTTCCTCGTGTCCCACATACCCCGGAGGAGAACCGATCATCTTAGCGACAGAATGCTTCTCCATATATTCCGACATATCCACCCGGATCATGGATTCTTCGCTTCCGAAGAGTGCCTCTGCAAGAGCCTTCGACAGCTCTGTCTTGCCTACGCCGGTCGGTCCGAGGAAGAGGAAAGAGCCGATGGGCCGCTTCGGATCCTTCAGGCCGATCCTGCCCCTCTTAACTGCCCGCGCCACCGCGCTGACAGCCTCCTCCTGCCCGATCACCCTCCTGTGAAGTACAGACTCGAGTTTTTTCAGCCGGTCCGCATCGCTCTCTGCAAGCTTCCGCACAGGAATCTTGGTCCATGCGGACACAACTTCTGCGATATCGTCCTCACCGACAGTCGGATGCAGAGATGCACTCTTCTTCTGGAACCGCTTTTTTACAGACTCCAGTTTCTGCTCCGCCGCTTCCTGCTCCTTCTGGATCAGGGACGCCTCAGCGAAATCACCTTCCCTGATGCTGTCTTCTTTCTGTTCTGCCAGTTCCTTTACCGCAGCTTCCAGTGCTGTGAGATTCTCCGGCACTCTGTAGCCTCTCAGGCTGACCTTGGAGCACGCCTCATCCAGCACGTCGATCGCTTTATCCGGCAGATTCCTGTCAGTAATGTACCGCTCCGACATGCGGACCGCTGCTTCCAGAGCCTCTTCACTGATTCCGACCCGATGGTGCTTCTCATACTTATCCTGCAGCCCCCGCAGGATCTCCAGACACTGATCCTTTGTGGGCTCCTCCACGGATACAGGCTGGAACCGCCGCTCCAGTGCGGCATCCTTCTCAATATATTTTCTGTATTCCGCGATCGTAGTGGCCCCGATCAGCTGCAGTTCTCCTCTCGCCAGCGAAGGCTTGAGGATACTGGACGCATCGATGGCGCCCTCTGCACCTCCGGCTCCGATCATGGTGTGGATCTCATCAAGAAACAGGATGATATTCCCGTCCGCCTCCACTTCCGAGATCAGCCCTTTCATCCTCTCTTCAAACTCGCCCCTGTATTTTGACCCGGCGATCAGCCCGGGAAGGTCCAGTGTGCAGATCCTTTTTCCCTTCATCTTCTCCGGCACCACACCGGACGCGATCCGCTGGGCAAGTCCTTCGATAATGGCGGTCTTACCCACACCGGGCTCGCCGATCAGGCACGGATTGTTCTTGGTGCGCCTGCTCAGGACCTCCATAAGCCGGAACATCTCCTGCTCCCGGCCCACGACCGGATCCAGCTTTCCAGCCCCGGCGCGCGCTGTCATATCCGTGCAGAACTGCTCCACCATGGAGCGGCCTCCTTTTGTCTCTTCCTGTATCTCTTCCTGATACTCTTTCGGATCGATTCCGGCCGCACTCAGAATATCCTGAAAGATCTTCTGAAGATTGATGTTGAGTGTGATCAGTATCCTCGTGGCGACACAGTCCACATCCCTGATCATAGAGAGGAGAAGATGCTCCGTTCCCACCGCAGAAGTATGAAGCCGTCCCGCCTCTTTCTCACTGTTCTCCAGAATATATCCGAATCTCGGACTCTGCTCCGGCTTCCTGCCTTTCAGCATATCATCCGCCGGCGCGATCAGCTCATCCATCAGATGAAGGATCTTCTCCTCCTCCACCCCGTTCTGAGCCAGCACCTGTCCGGCGACTCCTGTGTACTCCTTTCTGAGTGCAAGGAGAAGGTGCTCCGTCCCGATATAGGGGTGTCCGAGCTCCCTGGCTCTCCTGCCGGCATACTTAATGGCATTCTCAGCCTGTTTTGTGTATGGTATCCGCATAAAATCCTCCTGTCAGATCATTCATAGTCGTCAAAAATCTCATCTACCAGATTATGGACTTCCTGCCGGGAAATATTCTTACAGCATCCCCGCGCAAGCACGATCCTCAGCTGGTTCCTCATCTCTTCCAGCTGTTCCATCTTGTCGATATCCAGCGAGATCACAGCGCCCCTTCTTTTGTCAAGGCTGATATACCCTTCTCTCTTAAGCACACTGTACGCCTTGTTCACTGTGTGCATGTTCACTCCGATCATATCCGCCAGCTGACGGACCGAGGGAAGAGAATCCCCCTCCCGGATCACGGAAGTCGCGATTCCCAGGATGATCTGGTTGCAGAGCTGTACATAGATTGCTTCGTCACTGTTAAAATCAACTTCTATCAGCATATCTTCACCTTTCCCTTTCTGCGCTGTGTTATACCCATAATAGCACAGCATTCTCTCCAGGGCAAGAAAAAATCCGGGCCGCCGCTGCCGGCAGTCCGGATCACTTAATCCCCCGGGAAAAGGATCTCCATCCTGGTCCCCTTTCCCGGTTCGCTCTCAACATTTACTTTTGCACCGTGAAGGATCGCTCCGTGCTTGACGATGGACAGTCCGAGTCCGGTTCCGCCTCTCTCCTTGGAGTGGCTCTTGTCTACACGGTAGAATCTCTCAAAGATCCGCTCCTGATGCTCCTTTGGAATACCGATACCGGTATCCGTCACGCTGATCTTCGGGCCGCTCAGCGTGTCTCCCACCCAGACGGTGACCCGCCCATTGTCGTTGTTGTATTTGATCGCATTTTCACAGATATTATAGATCATCTCATCCAGGATCTGTCTGATCCCCTTGTACAGGGCAGGCTCGCCCGTCACTTCCATCCTGATGTTCTTCTGAGATGCCTGGGGCGAAAGTCTGCTGACGATCTCTCTCGTCAGCTCGTAGAGATTGACATCCTCTTTCTCAAGCTCCACGGACTCCTCATCCAGCTTTGACAGCTTGATGATATCCTCCACCAGCGTGATAAGCCGGCGCGCTTCCTTGTAGATCCGCTCTGAAAAAAGAGGGATATCTTCCGGCCGCACCAGGCCGTTCATCATGATCTCCGCATATCCGGATATAGATGTAAGCGGAGTTTTCAGCTCATGTGATACATTTGCCGAAAATTCCTTTCGCATATTGGACACTGCTTCTTTCTCCTTATTCTGCCGGTCCATGGCTTCCAGAAGCGGAGTCAGCTCGGGATAAACAGAGTTTTCCAGGGGATGCTCCAGATTCAGTTCATTGATCGGCTTGATCAGACGCTTCGTCTGCCATCTGGCGAGGAACAGGGCGAAAACGATCATCAGGACCGCAAGAGCGCCCATAACCGGCAGCACGTTCAGCGCGGTCCTCACAAGACCGTCCATCTCCCGCGCGACACGTAGGACTGAACCATCGTCAAGAAGGAGTGCATAATAATACATCTCATGTCCTACCGTATCAGACATCCTGACGTCCTCTCCGGAACCGGTTGCCAGTGCCTCTCTGACTTCTTCTCTCTGGCTGTGGTTTTCCAGATCCTCTCCGTTTCTCTCGGAATCATACAGTACTTCTCCGTCCGGCGTGATACAGGTGACCCTTGCGCTCCAGTCTACTGAATCCATTTCCTCAAGATACTGTGTTCCTGCTATGTCGATCGCTCTCTGAATATACCTAGCTTCCTGCCGGATCTCGCTCTCAAGGATATTCAGATTCCGGTTGTACAGGATGACGGCAAGAATCGCATAGAATATGACCAGAGTAACGGAAATGACCAGCACCATGCTTCTCTGAATTCTGGATTTCATGCATCTCCCCCTACGCGATATCCCACGCCGCGGACGGTCTGGATGATCTCGCCTTTCTCTCCCAGCTTCTGTCTCAGGGTACGGATATGTACATCAACCGTTCGGGTCTCCCCGTCGAAGTCATATCCCCAGATCTCAGCGAGAAGCTGATCTCTCGTGAGCACAATACCCTGGTTGCGCATCAGCTTTTCCAGCAGTTCAAACTCTTTCAGCGTCAGGGAAATTTCTTTCCCGTTGACGGTAACCTCATGTTTCTTCACATTGACATGAACGCCGGAGACATCCATATCCAGACGGTCTTCCACCTTTCCGCTGCGGCGCAGCACCGCCTTGATCCTGGATACCAGCTCCATCATGCCGAACGGTTTTGTGACATAATCGTCTGCGCCCGAGTCCAGGCCCACAACCTTGTCATATTCCGATCCCTTGGCAGTCACCATGATGACCGGAATCCCTCTCGTCTTCTGTGAAGATTTCAGTTTCTTAAGAAGCTCAAGGCCATCATCTCCGGGGAGCATGATGTCAAGTAAAATAAGCTCTGGCGTATCAAATGCCAAAGCTTCCATAAAAGCAGAACCGTCTGCGAATCCCTTTGCCTTGAGCCCTGTCGTCTCCAATGTATATATCACAAGTTCACGAATGTTATCGTCGTCTTCCACGCAATATATCATCCTTCAAGCTCTCCTTTTGTCTCCATATTTTATGACCGCCGAGGCAGGAAGAGAAGTTCCTGTCCGGCGGGCTTCCCTGCAGTATCCGCAGGTTCCGGTATTCCGATTCCAAACGCGGCGTCTTACTTGTCGTGGATGACCGCGCTGTCCTTATGGACACCCGTAATAGAAAATTCTACCCATTCAGCAATATTTGTCGCATGATCGCCGATCCTCTCAAGATACTTGGTGACCATGATCAGATCAAATATCTTCTTTCCGTTTTCTCCCTTTTCTTCTTTGATGAATTCGATCATCTCATCTCTTACTTCATCAAAATACTGGTCGATCTCGTCATCGGCAGCCATAACACTGCGCGCAAGTTCGAGATTTTTATTCACATATGCATCCACACTGTCACGTACCATCTTGCTGACCTCGGATGCCATGTTTCCGATCACATGGATGTCGTTTACCGCAGCTGTCGTCTTCGCAGAAATGATGATCTCTGCAATATCCGACGTCTGATCGCCGATACGCTCCATGTCCGTGATCATCTTAAGCGCCGCCGAAATCCTGCGCAGGTCCTTTGCGACAGGCTGCTGCTGAAGAAGAAGCTTGAGACAGAGCTTTTCGATATCTTTCTCCATCTCGTCGATCTCTCCGTCTTCCGCGATCACGATCTTGGCCTGTTCGATGCTGCCGTTCTGGAGTGCCTGCGTCACTTTTGCTATCGCTGCCTCACACAGCTCGCCCATGTGGATAAGAGACTCATCAAGAATATGAAGCTGTTCTTCGAATTTATTACGCATAAATCAACCAAACCTCCCTGTAATATAATCTTCTGTTCTCTTGTCCGCCGGTATGGAGAACAGTTTCTCTGTATCATTATACTCTATCACTTCTCCGAGAAGGAAGAAGGCTGTATTGTCAGAGACACGCACCGCCTGCTGCATATTATGTGTGACCATGACAATAGTATAGTCCTTTTTCAATTCCATCGCAAGGTCTTCTATCTTCGACGTAGAAATCGGATCCAGCGCAGAAGTAGGCTCATCCATCAGTATGACTTCCGGCTCCACAGCAAGTGTCCTGGCTATGCAGAGACGCTGCTGCTGTCCTCCGGAAAGCCCCAGCGCGCTCTTGTGGAGCCTGTCCTTGAGTTCATCCCAGATCGCCGCCTGTCTGAGGCTCTTTTCCACGATCTCGTCCAAACGTGATTTCTTTTTGATCCCCGCAATACGCGGACCATATGCCACATTGTCGTATACGCTCTTCGGGAACGGGTTCGGCTGCTGGAACACCATGCCTACTCTGTATCGAAGCGTGATCTCATCCATATCATTGTAGATATCTTTATTGTCCAGAAGGACTGTTCCGTCTATCTTACAGTTTTCCACCAGATCGTTCATACGGTTCAGAGTCTTGAGGAATGTTGATTTACCGCATCCGGACGGTCCGATAAAAGCCGTAATCTTATGCGACTCGATCTTCATATTGATGTTTTTCAGTGCATGAAAATCTCCATAATGCAGATTCAGATTACGGATATCAAATTTATATGCATTGCTGTTTTTTTCTTCCATTTTTGTATCCTTTCTCTCACTAACTGAAGTTTATGCGCTTTCGCCCGAGTTTTTCTTGTTAATATGGCGGCTAAGTGCATTTGCTCCGATACTGAACAGCAGAACAAGAATCATAAGCACTGCAGCCGACAGGTTTGCCAGATCAGAGTCCTGCCCGTTGATCTGAAGATCCCAGATCTGCAGGGACAGTGTCTGCGCCGGACGGAAGATATTCAGCGGACAGGTAGGGGAGGAAAGATCCCAGTTTGTCCATCGGATATCCGAACCCGAACCAGTCGTATACAAAAGTGCCGCCGCCTCGCCAAATCCTCTTCCTGCCGCCAGGATGACCCCGGTCATGATACGCGGGACACATGCCGGCAGAAGTACGTGGAAAATTGACTGCCACCGGGTCGCCCCAAGTCCAAGACTTGCATGGAGATATGCATCCGGCAGACCGTTAATGGCATCCTCCGTTGTCGTTGTGATAACAGGGATCGCCAGGATCGAAATGGAAAGGGCACCTGCCAGAAGGCTTTTCCCGAGTCCGAAGAATACCAGAAATACCAGATATCCAAACAGACCTACTACAATGGAAGGAAGCGAAGAAAGCGTCTCGATACAAATCCTCAGGAATTTTGTAAGGACTCCTTTCTTTGCATACATTGCCAGATAAATACCGGCCATGACCCCAAGCGGTACAGATACCAGAAGTGAGACAAACACAAGGTAAAGTGTATTGAACAGCTGATTTCCAAGACTTCCTTTTCTCTCAAATCCAAACATCTCCGGAGTCGCACTGGCAAATCCCTTAATGATCACGTATCCGGCAAACGCGATCAGAAGGACAAAGAAGAATACCGCGATCAGATAAAAAATCCCTGTCATCGCGCCGTTTATTCCGCGCGCACGTTTTATTCTGTTCATTATGCTGCATCCTCCTTTGAGCTTTTATGTGAAACTAAATGGATCAGGAAAATGAACAACAGCGAAAGCAGGAACAGAAGAAGCGCCATCGTCCAGAGTGCCGTCTTCATTTCTCCGCCTTCCATTGCATTTCCCATCTGCGAAGCGATCTCTGTTGTCAGAGTCTTCGTTGTTGACAGAATGCTTTCCGGCAGTGCGGTGGTCTGTCCGATCACCATTGCCACTGCGAGAGCTTCTCCGAACGCTCTTGCAAGTCCCAGGATGATTCCGGAAAAGATTCCCGGTGCCGCCGCCGGAAGGACCACCCTGTAAATCGCCTGCCATCTGGTCGACCCGAGCCCGTATGCTGCCATACGGTAATCCTTCGGTACGGAATGAATGGAATCCGCTGCCACATTCGTGATCGTCGGGAAAATCATAACCGCCAGGACAAGGCCTGCCGCAAGGACCGAATGTCCGACCTGACGGTTGAACACCGTCTTGATCGCAGGAACTAGAATCGAAAGTCCGACCCATCCGTATACAACCGACGGAATGCCGGCAAAGATCTCAACGATAGGACGGTAAAACTTTTCTCCGAACTTTGGAGAAATCTCAATCATAAAAATTGCTGAGCCCAGCGCAAACGGCGTTGCGATCAGCAGGGCAAGTCCGCAGGTTGCGAGCGATCCCACGATAAAGATCAGCGCTCCAACCGCTCCTCCGCCTTCCGCTCCGTCCGTGGGATCCCATTCTGCAGATCCCAGGAACTCCCAGAGTGTATGATGGAAGGTGGTAAATGTACCCGAACCTTTGTACACAAGGAAAGCGCCGATACAGATCGTCAGCACAATAACGAACAGACCGCCCGCTGTCATCAGCCCCCGCCATGCGTATTCTTTTGCAAACATGCTTTTCTTCATACTAAATTCTCCCGAATTTTCTACCTTTGTCTCTTGCTCACAGAAGCGGCGGGCATTTCAGAACTATACGCCCGCCGCATGATGTCAATTTATGATTAATGCTCTGTCACAGTCATCTTGGAGGATACTCCGTATCCAAGGCTCTCCATCTGTGTGCCATAGTCGTCTGACATGATGTAGTCAAGAAATGCCTTTGTCACTTCATCCGGCTCACCCTTTGTATACATATGCTCGAATGTCCATACCGGATACTCTCCGCTGTATGTGTTCTCAAGAGTCGGCTCAACACCGTCGATCGCAACTGTGGCAACATCTTTGTTATCTACCAGATAAGAAAGTGCGACATATCCGATCGCTCCCTTTGTATCCGCCACGTTTTTCAGAAGGACACCTGAATCATCTGTTTCCATGGAAGCATTGGATGCCTCTTCGTTTCCGTCAAGTGCATACTCCTGGAATGTAGCTCTTGTTCCTGAAGACTCCGGACGTGTGACAAGCACGATATCCTCATCCGGACCGCCTACATCTTTCCAGTTCGTCGTCTTTCCTGTGAAGATAGAGATCAGCTGATCTTTTGTCAGGCTGTCAACTCCCGCCTCTTTCACGTCGTTGTTTACGATCGGCGCCATCGTGATGACACATACCTGATGGTCAACCAGCTCTGCCGCTGCATCCGCATCCAGTTTATCCTCTGCCGGAACATCGGAATTTCCGATGATAACTGTTCCCTCAGATACCTGCTTCAGGCCTTCTCCTGATCCTCCGGCATCTACTGTGATGGACACATCCGGATTCTCATCCAGGAAGGCGTCAGCCGCGTCGTCAACCAGCGGTTTCAGCGCAGAAGAACCTGCCGCTGTGATTGTTCCGCTTAATTCAGAACCGTTATCCGTATTTCCTGATCCGTTCGTATCAGATTTGCTGTTTCCGCATCCTGCTGCCATGGAAGCAGCCAATCCGCACACAGCCATAATAGCTATAAACTTCTTCATTTTCATTTTTTTAATCTCCTTTTTTCGTTACGATTATTGTGTGTTATTTTGACCACGGTATTCATCATATAGGGACAATGTTAAATGTAAAATCAGTAGAATGTTAAATCTGTGTAAAGTCACAAAAAGCCCTGTTTTATGCCGTTTTGCACAAAACAGAGCCCTCTGTTCCCATATATTTTCATCCGAAATGCCCGTTTTCTTCCTTATCCGAGGAGGAATTCTCCGAGATCTTCCATAGTATAGAACACTTTATCAGCGCCTGCTTCCAAAAATCTGTCAGCCACCGCCCTGCAGAGACGTTCCTTTTCGTCCTGCCCAAGCGCTTCGTACTCGGAAAGGCTCAGTCCCATCTCGGAGCTTCCTACCACGATTCCCGCGGACCAGACGCCGGCATTCCGTCCTTCCTTGATATCAGATACTGTGTCTCCCACCTTCAGTACACGGCGCACCTTTTTGACCTCCAGAGCTTCCATATTCCGGAAGATCATATACGGCCAGGGCCGCCCCTTCTGACCTGTGGAATCCGGACTGAACCATACATCCGGCACATATCCCTTCTCCTTAGCCACCGGTGCAACGATCTCCATCATCTTATCTGTGTATCCGGTCGTTGAGCCGATCCTGTACCCGTTTCTTCTCAGACGGTTCACCGTCTCCACCACGCCCGGCTTCGGATCGGCATAGAGATGAAGGATGCTCAGAAGCTTCTCCTCGAAGATCTGATAGAGTGCCTGTGCCTCTTCCTCACCGGGCTCCTTTCCATATTTCTGCACCCAGCATGTCCGGATCCGGTCCATCCGCAGCATAGTACGGATGTGATCGATCTTGAGCATGCCCATGGGTCCGCGCACCTCTTCCATCGTCGGTTCGATGCCGTACTGCTTAAAGACCTCCACAAATGCCTGGACCGGAGCCATGCATCCGAAGTCCACTGTCGTCCCCGCCCAGTCAAAGATCACTGCCTTAATTTTCTTCATGGTTGTATTCCTCCAGAAATTCTTTTATGATCGCGCACACTTTCTCGATATCCTCCGGATAGATCTCTCCGATATTTCCGATGCGGAAGGTCTCCGCCTCCGTCACCTTGCCGGGGTAGATCGCATATCCCCTGTCCTTGATGTATTCGTACATCTGCGAGAAGGTAAAATAGCACTCCTCCGGATAGAAGAACGTGGTGATGATCGATCCCTGGTGCGTGCTGTCTATATACGGGCGGATACCCATTTCGCCCATCCTCTCAATCAGAAGACGATTGTTCTCCGTATAACGGCGGTTCCTCGCCTCGATGCCGCCTTCTTCCTTCAGTTCTTTCATCGCCTGGGCGAATGCAAGCACCACGTGGGTCGGAGAAGTGAAGCGCCACTTGCCGTCCACTTCCATCGTCTTCCACTGGTCGTAGAGATCCAGCGAGAGGCTTCTCGCCTTGCCCGCGCTTGCCTCCAGGAGATCCCTTCTCGCGATGATGAAGGAGAATCCCGGAACGCCCTGGATGCACTTGTTGGCACTGCTTATGATAAAGTCAATGCCCCAGTCCTTCACCGGGATATCCACGCCGCCGAAGCTGCTCATGGCGTCCACGATGAATACTCTGCCCCTGTCCTTCACGACTTTTCCGACCGCCTCAATGTCGTTTAATATACCGGACGTAGTCTCACTGTGCACCATCGCCACATGGGTGACTGCCGGGTCCGCATCGAGCAGTTCCGCCACTTTCTGCGCGTTCGGCACCTTGTTGTAGTGTTCATTATAAATGTGATACTTGATTCCCGCATGCTCCGCGATGTCCGCCATGCGTTCTCCGTACGCCCCGTTGGCACAGATCAGAAGCTCGTCCCCGGCTCCGATCACGCTTGTGAGCACGGACTCCACCCCGAAGCTTCCGCTGCCCTGCATAAGCACCGCCGTATATTCCTCCGGAGAGACATGGGCAAGCTCAAGAAGCCCTTTCCGGATCTCCTGGGTGATCTGTTTGTAATCGTCGTCCCACGTACAGTGGTCGAACATCATCTGCTGTTTTACCGTGTCCGTCGTGGTGAGCGGTCCCGGTGTAAGAAGTTTGTATGATTTCATCGTAGAATTCCTCTCTTTCTTTCAATTGGGGACGTAGTAAAATTGAATTTGACTACGTCCCCTTTCACAGTTTTTTCACATTCCCGCTGCCTCTTTGCACTTCTCCGAGAGCTCCTGGTGCTTCTCCAGCAGATCAACGGTCAGCTTTTCCGGAAATACCTTCGGATTGGCAGATTTATTCGCGGCGTCTGTGCTCTCTCCGTTGTACAGCGCATTCGGGTAGTAGGACTGGAGCTCTTCCCTTCCATTCTCTATGATGCACTGCGCCATCTCCATGGCAAGTGGATTCGTATCGTCTCCCTTATCCACCACGGAAACCGACTCTGTCAGGCTGAAATTGCCCTCCTCCGGATCTACAAAATCAATAGGAAGACCGTCTTCTTTATCCGCAACCGCCTGCTGCCGGAGTCCGAAGCCGATGGCAACCTCGCCGGCGCGCACTTTCTTGAGCGGAGCGGATCCGGAATCCTCCAGGTGGTCTCCCACATTCTCATAGATGCCTGTCAGCACTTCCTTCGCGCCGTCCTCGCCGTATGCGGACACAAGCGCCTGGATCAGCAGCCACGCTGTGGAGGAGGCGGAGATATCCGTCACAGAGACGAATCCTTTGTAAACCGGGTCAGCCAGATCCTTCAGAGATGTGGGCATCGGCAGATCATTCTCCTCCATCATCTCCGTGTTCACGATGATCGTTCCTTCCTGGGAAGTGATCGGTGCACAGTAGGATGGAAATTCGTCGATCGTATCCACATCAAATGCCAGGTCCTGGAACATCGCATTCTGCTCCTGGGCGCTCTCAGAATAAAATGTACTCATTGTCACCATGTCGGCTTCAATATCCTTCCCCTCTGCCAGCAGTTTGCCTCCCAGCTCGGATGTCCCGAATGTCTGGAACATGTACTTTCCTTCATATCCATTCTTGTCCAGCGCATTCTCCATTGCCGTGATCGCTTCCTCGTCGGCGTTGGAATAAATGATCACCTGATCCTCGGAAGAACCTGCGCCGCATCCGGTCAGGCCGAAGCCTGTCACTGCCACTGCTGCTGCCAGTGTGAATGCTGCAGCTCTCTTGAACCCTGTTTTTCTCACTTTTTTCTTCATATCTGTTATATTCTCCTTTCTCCTGCTCCTCTCAGCGAGCTTCTGGAACAATGCCCTGGCGACCAGATTCGTGAATAAGATCAGAAGCGACAGGACAAAGATCTCATTAAATTCATTAAAATACTGCAGTTCCTTGATTTTGGTCGTGATGACCATGGTCCGCGCACCGGCGATAAAGATGACCGCGCTGACCGTTACCATTGCATTTACAAAATAGTAGCTGAACACCTCCAGCAGCGTGGACACCGCGTTCGGCGTGACCACCCGGACAATAGTCTTGATCCAGCTGTCCCCCATGAGCATTGCCGTCGTCTCCCAGGATGCGTTCATCTTGGAGAGCGAGTTTTTCATCATCAGATACGGCGTAGAAAAGAAATGCACGATGTTGCATATGATGATGATCGGAAAGGTATTCTGCAGCGGAGTTCCCGTAAACACAAACAGGTAGGAAAGACCGATGACCATACCCGGGATCGTGTTTGTCACAAGTGCGATGCTGTCGATCACTTTCTTCACTTTCCCGCTGACCGTGCTCCTTGCCGTCACCAGCGCCGCACCGTAGGACATCAGCGTACCGACCAGCGCTGTGATCACCGCCACCGTCAGTGAGTTAAGATACACACCGTACAGCTGTCTGTCCCCGAATACCGCCTGCACATGTTCCATTGTAAAATTAATCCGATAGGGCCATTCTTCGATAAAGGGCACGATAAACATCACAAGGAACATGCAGAGCGTGCACACAAGGATAACCGCACTCAGTATCCCGAAAGCCACGTCTCTCTTCGCACTCTTTCTGATCTCGATCGGAGAGATCCTGTTATATCTCACATTGTATTTCTCCAGAATGTGCAGCACTGTGATGCTCACCACTGACGGGATGATCATAACAAGAGCCACCACCGCGCCGTTGCCGAAGTTCGGTACACTTCCCAGCATCTCTGTGTAGAGGACACTTGCCACAACCTCAAACTGTCCGCCCACAGAAGCCGGAATCCCGAAGTCCGTAAAGCAGAGGAAGAAGGTCTGGATAAACGAAGTCGCCAGTGTCCCCAGCAGCGGGATCAGGATCGTCATGCGGAAGGTCTGCAGAGGTGAATCCCCCATCAGCCTGGATACGATCATAAACCGCTTGTCAATATATCCCATCGCATTGTTGATCAGCGTAAACGCAATGGGGAGCGTATAAACCACATAGCCCAGCAGCAGTCCGTTAAATCCGTAAATATTAAAAAGCTGTCTGCCGAAAAGCTGTGTCAGAAGCCCCTGCTTTCCGAAGGAATAGATGATCGCGAACCCATATGTGATCGTGGGAAGGAGCATGGGCAGGACCGCCGCCCTGCTGATAAATCCCTTATACCGTTTTCCCAGATTCGTGTAGTGGATCGTGTATGCCAGGATAAAGGCAAGCACCGTTGTGATCAGCGCGCTGCACACGGAGATCAGAAGGCTGTTCCCCATCGCGCGCAGGAATCCTCTGCCAGTGAGCACTTCAGCATAATGAGCAAGCGAGATGCCGCTTCCGTCCCCGGTGAAGGACTTCACCACCACACTGAGCATGGGCACTGCCAGGAATCCGGCAAAAAAGACCGCCAGCAGCACAAAGATAAGTTTAATCTCTCTGTTCTTTCTCATGGCACTCTCCTCTTCAGCAGACCTGCGCCCGTGCCTGCAGCTGTCCTGCGAACAGGGTGTAGATATTATTCCGCTTGATCTCAAGCTGGTTCAGGATGAATTTCTTCACAAAATTATTCTCCGGTCTCTCGATGATCTCCTCCGGTCTCCCGAACTGGGCGATCTCTCCGTCGTTAATGATCATGACTCTGTCGGAAAGAGTCAGCGCTTCCTCCGGATCATGGGTAACGATGATGGTCGTCAGATTGTATTCCTTGGCGATCGTCCTGATCCTGTCTTTGATCGACTCCTTGATCACGCCGTCCAGCGCACTTAAGGGCTCGTCGAGCAGAAGGATCTTCGGCTTCATCACCATTGTCCTTGCAAGTGCAACCCTCTGCTTCTGTCCGCCGGAAAGCTGTCCGATCCGCTTGGTCAGATGCTCCTCGAGTCCCAGGAGCCGGATCAGTTCCTCTACTTCCTCTTTGGAAGAGATCTCCGGCTTGTTTCTGAGACCGTATGTAATGTTCTGGTATACGTTCAGGTTCGGGAACAGGGCATAGTCCTGAAATACAATGTTAAATCCTCTCTTCTCCATCGGCACATCCGTAAGGTCCTCCCCATTGAAGATGATCCTGCCGCCGTCCGCATCCACAATCCCGAGGATCAGGTTCAGAAGCGTCGTCTTGCCGCACCCGGACGGTCCTAAGATAGAAACGATCTCTCCCTCCCCGATATCAAGGCTGATATTCTTCAGCACGGCTGTGCCGTCATAGCTTTTCTTTACATTTTTCAACTCAAGCATAATACTTACTCCTCTTTACTTTTCAGAAACATTTTACGATTTCGAGCCTGTTTCATTTCCTGCAGAGTGTCCCGCAGGATGCCGTCGGCTTTCCGCTCTCTCCGGCCGCCTGCACGAGAGATTATAACCAGAATATTTTTCGCTTTTCTATCAAGAAAAAATTAAGCCTGTGTAAAGGGATGGTAAACTTTACACAGGCTTAACGTATGTTCAATTGTAGAAAATCTACGGTTTCTTCTTTTTCCTTTTCTCTGCTCCGTACGGGTACGCCCTCTCCCGCACGATCTTCTCTCCCTGATCCAGAAGTCCCACATAGTGTTCGTAATCTGAGGCAATGATCCCCATATAGATCATGTCCACGATCAGAAGCTGCGTCATCCTCGAATAGATGGCGTTTCCGTAAATAAACTGCTCCTGGCTGGTACAGATCAGGATGTCCGCGTATCTGCAGATCGGAGAATCCCGGAAATTTGTGATGACGATCGTCACAGCACCAGACCGCTTCGCCGTCCGCATCGCGTCCACCGTATCCTTCGACGCGCCGGAATAGGAGATACCCACCGCCACATCTTCATCCGTCAGGCTTCCCGCTGAGATCCTCTGATAATAAGAATCGCTGAAATATCTGCACGGCAGGCCGAGATAGAGAAGCTTCGCCAGCAGATCCTGCGCCGCAACGCCTGAATTCTCCACACTGTAGATATCGATCAGACGCGCTTTCCTGATGGCTTCTACCGTCTTCCGATAGGTCTTGACGGAAAAGTTCTTCAAAGTCTCCTCCATCATCCCCGCCGCCGTGGCAGTCATGTAGGAAGGAATCTCTTCCAGCGTATCCTGCTTCCTGAGTGTATAGCCGAACATCGGTTCCGCCTCACCCTGCTGTTCCGCCTCCGACTGCGCCAGCTCAGATACAAGCTGATACTTAAAATCCTTATACCCGGAAAACCCGAACGCGCGGAGCATCCTGAGCACGGTGGGCTGGCTCACCCCCGCCGCTTCTGCCAGGCGGTCAATGGACAGTTCCGCCGCCTGCTCCATATTTTTCAGGATATAATCCGCCGCCTTTTTCTCCGATTTTCTCAGGTCTCCGTACCCTGACATGATCTGCTTCGCGATTCCATTCTTCATGATCTCCCTGTAGATTTTCTACAAATCTTTCCTCTCTCTGATAGATTTTTCTTCTGTCTCATTATACCAGAGGGGAAAGCAGGACCGCATCTTCGATTCTGTTAAATCTTCGTAAAGCTGGCGCCTGTTGTAACTGTTCACACTTAACCTCTGCCCGCATGCGCACTCGCAGCGCTGTCCTCCACAATCCCTATTTTTTCATCTTCGGATCAAAGATAAAGGACGCCAGATACCCGAAGATCAGCGCCGCCGAGATTCCCACCGCGCTCGCCTTGAATCCGCCCATGAAGATCCCGATGAATCCGTTCTCATCCACAGCGTCCTTCACTCCCTGCCAGAGCGTATTTCCAAAGCCGAGCAGCGGCACTGAGGCGCCGGACTTTGCAAATTCCTTAAACGGCTCATAGAGGCCGCAGAATCCCAGTACCGCACCGGTGCACACGAGCAGCACCATCACCCGTCCGGGCATCAGTTTCGTCCGGTCCAGCAGGATCTGCACTGCGGCGCAGACGAGCCCTCCGATCAGAAATGAAACCACATAATCCATACTTTCTTCCTCCTTATCTGCCCTGTCTTATCCATACGGCTTATCTGCCCTTTCAGCAGTGTTCCAGCACGATCCCGTGGGCAATTCCCGGCACGCTGGCTCCCTCGTTGAAACTCACGGTAGACATAAGCGCTCCGGTGGGGACAAAGAGCACTCTCTTCCATTCCCCCTTCTCAATCTTCGGAAGGATAAACGACGCCAGCGTCACTGCCGCGCATCCGCACCCGCTTCCTCCTGCATGGGTATCCTGAGTCTCCTGATCAAAGATCGTCATCCCGCAGTCCATATGGAGCTTCCGGATATTATATCCCTTTCCTTTCACAAGGTCCAGAAGGATCGACTGTCCCACATATCCCAGATCCCCCGTGACGATCCGGTCATATTCCTCCGGCTCCCGCCCCATATCATGCAGGTTCTGAACAATCGTATCCATCGCTGCCGGCGCCATGCACGCCCCCATATTCTGTGAATCCTTCAGTCCGTAGTCCACGATCTTTCCCACCGTAACGCCTGTGATCCGCACATGGCTCTTCCTCGTCCCGACCAGGAAGGCGCCGCTTCCGGTCACGGTCCAGTGGGCGGACAGCGGTCTCTGGCTGGCATAACCCAGAGGGAAACGGAACTCCTTCTCCGCGCTCCCGAAGTGGCTGGACGTCACGGCAAGCATATACTCTCCGTACCCCGCCGCTGTGCTCATTGCAGCCAGCGCGAGCGCCTCGCCGGATGTGGAGCATGCCCCGTACAGCCCGAACATAGGGATCTGCAGCGCCTCCACGCCCATGGAGGTGGCGATGCCCTGCCTGAGCAGATCCCCGCCGAACAGATACCTCACTTTCTCCGCTTTCACATGCGCCTTTCCAAGTGCCAGCGTACACGCCTCCTTCTGCATATTGCTTTCCGCTTCCTCCCAGGTCTGCGCGCCGAACAGATCGTCCTGATTCACCATATCGAACAGCTTCGCCAGCGGACCCTCCGCCTCCTTGCTCCCCGCCACCGACGCCGCGCTGATAATATAGGGAGCCTGCGAAAACACAATGCTCTGACTTCCTCTTACCTGATCCATAATCCCGTCTCCATTTCTGATTCATCCTCCGGCACGCCATTTTATCCGGTCATTTTATTTATCCGGCCCGCCTTCCCCGGATCCGTCTTGTCCCACTCCGTCAGTTAGTCAATTTCGGAGCCAACGCGCTGGAGGACTGCTTTGAGAGTTATTATCTTCCTCCTGTTCCTAAAATATACCTGCAAAAACTGCAGAAAATGGAAAATGCAGTATAATCTGAGCTGTTTGTCGGATACTTAATAAATGACTGGTTAGCATCGCGCAGAATGATTTCTTCATATGCAGGCCGAAGGAATGAGGCGCAGCGGCGGCATCGATTTGCACGCCGCCGCAGATGAAAAATCACGCAGCCCTCGTCAAAGTCTTAGGTGGAGCCGGACTTTTGCCCGCCTCCATCACAAAAAAGAAGCGCCGGAGGATGACCGGCGCACTCAAAAACAAAAGGAGGCACTCATCATGGATAAAGTGCAGCGCATGAAACAACAGAAACAGTATGAAGACTATGTAAAAAAGAAAACGCCCCGGCACAATGTATGGCTCAACATGCTCAAGGCATTTCTCCTTGGCGGGACAATCTGCTTTCTCGGACAGGTGATCTATCACTACTGTGAGATGCAGAAGCTCTCTGCCGACGAATGCAGCAGCTGGACCTCTCTGCTCCTGGTCCTCATCAGCGTACTCCTCACCGGAACAGGGATCTATCCCCGTCTGGCGAAATGGGGCGGCGCCGGAGCCCTCGTTCCGATCACCGGGTTCGCCAACTCTGTGGCAGCGCCCGCCATTGAATATAAGAAAGAAGGACAGGTCTTCGGCATCGGCTGCAAGATCTTCACCATCGCCGGTCCCGTCATCCTGTACGGAATCGTCACAAGCTGGGCGCTGGGCCTGCTCTACTGGGTGTGGACACTGCTGAACTAGAGGGAGCCGATGGGCTCCCTCTACGATGTGTCAGCGAAACATTTGATTGTGATACATTTTTTATAGAAAGACTGAGACAACAAAGCCCCATTCTGACTGCATAACTTAAGCAGGATGGAAATTCGTTTTTCAGTATGTGGATGGAAATTATTTCATCTCTCTACGGCTGAGCCTGGAGGGCGAAAAAGGAAGTTGGCAGATTCCGGAGAGCTGAATAGAACGCTTTCATTTTGCATTTTCAGAAAGCCTCTGTATAAAACTGTCCCTGTCACCATCCCCGGAAGAAGAACAGGCACGCTCCAATCCCCTTTCCCAGTGCCATGCTGATCACAAAGGCCGTCAGATATCTCACGATCCGCGCCCGGCGCATGAACACCGGGAACACATTCAGAATCTCCGCCAGAGCCATCGCCCAGCATCCGACAAAAATCCCTGCAAACAGTCCGAACATTGCCAGGAGAGCTGTCCCTAGAGGGACGCCGATATGGAACACGTATATGATATTTCCGACGATCCCGCCTAAAGCTACGCAGTCTTCATAGAACAGTATCTTTTCCCCTGTATGCGTCCTGTCAGCAAAGTCCGCGATGACGCCCAGCTCGACAATGAAAGAGAAAAGCCCCGCCGCCACTGCCATGCCAGCGCTAATTCCGATGACTGCCAGGAGCACCTGAGCTGCCCACATCGATCTCCTCCCCCTTTCTCGCAGAGTCCTCGATCAGCGTCGTCTGAATATCATTTTCATAGAGCCGCATCTGAACTTCCATGGGAGTAGGATCCACCGTGAACCGCTTCTTTCCGAAATGATTGAAAAAGATCAGGATCCCCACTATCAGCCCGAAGGAATATGCGATCTCCAGGATCGTAAACCCGCTCGTCTCCTGACCGGTCACAAGTTCATGGATCTGCGCGAACAGTTTTGTCACATCGACGTCGTTGTTGAACGCCATGATGGAAAACGCTGCCCCGCAGAATGTGACCAGAGCGACAAACACTGCTTTCAGAAGATGCCAGAACTTTGCGGGAGTCTTCTGATCCTCGTAAGTAATAATAATATCCGCCTCTCCCAGATTCTGCACTTCGATATTCGGATATTTCTCATGGATACAGGATATAATCTTCAATACAGAGACGACGAATCTCTGTTTTCCCTGCTGCGGTACTTTCATCAGCTTCAGAGCCTTGATCTTCGGAATGACTGTCCTGTCCCCGCACTCCATTGTCAGGATATCTCCCAGAGTGATATCCTTTTTTGTGACCTCCACATCGCGGTCTCCTTTGATGTAGAGAGTTGCTTTCTCAGCCGGCATATTCTATCACCTCCGGAGCAAGAATAAGAAATCCTTCACTGCTCTGCTGCGAAGGCGCGCTCAGATAATAGAGAATCCCGATCACAACCGCCGCCAGCACGGCGATCAGCAGACAGATCCACACTTTTTTCTTTCCTTCATCCATGTCTTTCACCCGACCTTTCTCCCGCAGCGCCTGACTCTGCGCCGGACACATATTTTTCACTACTGTAGTATCCGAAGATCGGATGAAATTATGTGTCGATTTTTCAAACTGTTTTTCTGCATATCCGGGACCGCCGCCCTGGAACGCGCTGTTTCCCTTCCGGTGCACGCCCTGCCCGCTTTCATCATCTGCGGGTTTATCTTCCGCGTCTTCGGAGATCCTCCAGGATCCGCTTCTCCAGCCTGGACACCTGGACCTGGGAGATTCCCATGATCCTTCCCACATCAGACTGTGTTTTTTCTGCAAAATATCTGAGATAGATGAGCTGTCTCTCTTTCGGCTCCAGCGTCTCCAGAAGCTGCTTTAATACCATACGGTCCAGGATCCGGTCCTCTTTGCGCTCCTTTTCCTCGATCTTGTCCAGCAGGCGGATCTCACTGCCCTCCTTCTGGTGAATGGGGCGGTAGAGAGATTCCACCTCGCTTCCCGCCTCCATCGCCTGCACGATCTCCTCCTTGTCCACTCCCATCTCTCCGGCAAGCTCTTCCAGAGTCGGCTCTCTGCCGAGCCGGTCTGTCAGCTTCTCCCTTGTCTGAAGGCTCCTGACAGCCAGCTCTTTCAGCGACCGGCTGACCTTGATCATCCCGTCATCCCGCAGGAAGCGCTTGATCTCGCCCGAGATCATGGGGACCGCATAGGTAGAAAACTTCACATCATAGGACAGATCGAACTTGTCGATCGCCTTGAGAAGGCCGATACTCCCGATCTGGAAGAGATCCTCCGCCTCTGTGCCCCTGCCGTAGAAACGTCTGACAACGCACCAGACCAGCCCCACATTTTCTTCTACAAGCTGTTCTCTCGCTTCTTTATCTCCATCGTGTGATTTCCTGATCAAAGCGATTGTGTGGTCCATATCTCCCTTCCTTTTCCGATGGTCTTCTTCATCTTCACCTTCGTGCCTTTTCCCGGCTCCGATTCAACCTCCACACTGTCCATGAAGGCTTCCATAAAGGCGAAGCCCATACCGGAGCGGTCCTGTTCCGGCTTGGTCGTGTACATCGGGCGCATCGCTTCCTCGATGTCCTCGATCCCCTTCCCTTTGTCGCTGACCTCGACCGTGAAGACATTCTCATCGATCCGGCAGCGGATGCTCACCTTATGTACCTCGTTCTCATACCCGTGGATGATCGCGTTTGTCACCGCCTCGGACACAGCGGTCTTGACATCCGCCACTTCCTCCACTGTCGGATTGAGCTGAGTCATGAAAGATGCCACCGCCACCCTGGCAAATCCCTCGTTTGCCGATCTCCCGTCAAATCTGATCTCCATTTCATTCGTATTTCTCATGATTCGTCCTCCTCATATATCTTCATTATTTTTGTCACTCCCGACAGTGTCAGGATCTTCTTGATCCGCGCATTCGCATGAACCGCCCATACTTCTCCTCCGATCAGGCAGATCGTCTTATACCTTCCCATGATAACCCCTATTCCAGAACTGTCCATGAAATCTGTTCTCTCAAAATCAAAGATCACATACTTGATATGGTTTCTGTCGATCACCGCATCCGCCTCCCGCTTCATTTCCTCTGCATTGTGATGGTCCACCTCGCGGGGCAGATAGATCGTCAGACAGTTCTCCTGGACCTGATATTTCATATTATCCTACTCCTCCTCTACGGGACACACCGTCCCTGCTTTCCCGGCTCTCCCGCCGCCGGACCTGCACCTGCGCCACAGCTTTGGCGGACTGCGCCGTGCCCTTTTCGGGCAAAGAAAAAAGGATATGCATTTTCAGCATATCCTTATCTTTCGTATATTCTTGATTCACTTCTTCTTTTATTCGGGCTGTCCGGCCTGTATCTGTGCTCTTCTCCGGCTTCTGCAGCGGTGCGTCCATACTTTTTCCACAGTTTCGGCCTATTCTCCGTCATCATCAGGAGCCGCTGTCCCGTTGATCTCATTCAGCCCGTCCTGAGCGTCAGCAGCGTAGTCGCTGTCAGGGAACAGCTCGATCACACGGTTGAAATACGTTGTCGCATTTGCCGTGTCTCCGCTGCCCTGGTATGCCTGCGCGAGACGCAGAAGCGCTTCCCCGTCATAGTAGGACTCATTCATCGTCACGACCATGGACAGTGTGGAGATCGCATCCTGATAGCTTCCGGTCTGCAGATAATACTCACCCGTCGGGAAGAGATCATCGCATGCGTCCGGGAACACATCGTTCGCTATCGTATCATAGCTGTTCTGCCCGTTGGCGCCAAGCAGATCTCTCTGCACAGTCAGGAGCGTCTGGGCAATATCAGAATCGCTGTACTCTCTCGACTCATACTGGGTAACGGCATTGAGCAGGTTCTCATAGCTCTCCGACCTCGCAGCTGCCTGCTGAGCCTCTGACTCCGAATTCTCACCTGCCGCGCGATACTCGTCCAGCGTCCTTGTCTGGGCGCTGATCTGGGCTTCCAGAGAGTTGATCTGGGCGCTGTACTCCCGCATCTGGTTGTTCAGGCGTTCTGACTTGGACTGGTTCACAGCAGGTGCTACAAGGAACCAGATGATCGCCGCTCCGATCACAGCTCCGACAAAAAGATTCGCCACTGCCAGCCGCCCGGCCAGCTCCTTTGCGGCGGAATAGCGCGGCTGTATGATCGTCTCATTCCCGAGACTGTACTCTACGGCGTCATCCCGTTTCTTTTCCTTCTTTCCCCGTCTGCCTCTCTGCTTCGTCAGTTCATGCAGATACCGGAGAGTCATCTCGTTTGTCGTATCCAGTTTTCTCGCGGTGCGCAGCACCTGTCTCGCTTTCGAGTACTGCTCTGTATGTAAATAGAGCAGCCCCAGGAGCTGATACGCTTTGAGAAAAGTCGGATGGGATGCGATAACCTGCTTCAGCTGGATCACAGCCAGGTCCTCCCCGTTCTGCTGGCAGTATATCAGACACTGATTGTATTTTTTTACAGCCTGGTTGATGATCTCAAGCTCATTCGCCGCAGACTGTACTTTGTTTATATACTCATTTGCAATGTTGTCCCGGGGGCGGAAATTCTTGCTGATGATCCACTCCACCAGCGCTTCCGCAACTTCTCCAACCCCATAATAGACAAGTCCCAGCAGATTTCTAGCCGCAATATTCTCCCTGTTATACTGCAGACTTCTGCGCAGAGACAGGATCGCCCCCGACATATCCCTGATCTGCGCCTTGCACAGACCGTCATTATACCAGTAGTTGGACTGATATAATATCTTCTTCGTATAATTCATTTATACCCACCACTATCTTTCTGTTGCAGTTCATCTGTACCGTATCATTTCTTCTTATCCATGACCTCTCTCAGAAGATCCGTCATATCCGACAGGTCCTCCTGATAGACAGCCTCTTCAATGTCCTCCACCTCAAGGCACGGTTTGAATTTTTTGATTTCTTCTTCATAATTCAGCATGATATGACCTCCTGAATCAGACTCTTGATCATCCCAGTCAGATAGAGCGATCCCAGACAGTATACTGTCCGCCCCCCGCGGTGTGAAAGCACATATCGCAGCGCTTCTTCTGCCGACTCTATCACAACGACCGGTCTGTCGGTATATTTTTCAAACAGTTTTCCAAGTGTTCCGGCCTCTGCGGCGCGGCGGTCCGATATAAGGGTGACGACATAAAAATCCGCCTGCACTCTCCGGCACAGGCATTCGATCATCGCCTCATACTCCTTGTCGCGCACTGCCGAAAACAGTATGATATTTCCTTTTTCATTCTGAGGGACACTCTCTGCAAATGCCTCCACGGCACTTATGTTGTGCGCCCCGTCAATGTACACCCCCGGCAGGATCTCTTCCATCCTTCCGGCCCACTTCAGTTCTGCCAGAACCTGCCGCCATCTCTGCGGATGGCCGGCTTCTCCGAAGAGATAACGCATGACTTCCATAGCAAGCACCGCGTTGCCGGGCTGGTAGGCTCCGATGTTGTTCAGTTTCCACGTGGTATTTCCATAATAAGCATTTGAACAGGAAAATGCAATATGTTTGTCCTCAATTCCAAGAATTTCGTACGCATCTTTCCCGATTTTTTTACAGAAAGTATGAAGCTCCTCCGCCTTTCGCCGGATCACCTCATCGCTCTCTTCACTTGTCTGCGCATAGAACACAGGCACGCCGGATTTGATGATCCCTGCCTTCTCCGAAGCGATCTCTCCGATCGTATCTCCCAGATATTCCATGTGGTCCATGCCGATGGAGGTGATGATTGAGACCAGCGGCTGCTCCACCGCATTGGTGGCGTCAAGCCGGCCGCCCAGGCCGGTCTCCAGAACAGCATATTCCATCCCTCCCTCAGCAAACGCCAGCATCGCCATGCCGAACAGGAACTCAAAAAACGTCGGATGGGCCAGTCCCTCTCCCTCCATTTTTTTCACCGCAGTCAGTGTCCGCTCAAACACTTCACAGAATCTGTCGTCCGGTATCTCTTCTCCGTCCAGGACGATACGCTCATTGATCTTCACCAGATGGGGAGACGTAAACAGTCCCGTGCGCTTCCCCTCTGAGCGGAGCATGCCGTCCAGATAGGCGCACACGGAACCTTTTCCGTTGGTTCCCGCCACATGGAGGACCTTCAGGCCCTCCTGCGGGTTCCCAAGATATTCCAGAAATTTTCTTGTATGATCCCCATCATTCTTTTTCGTGAATTTCGGAATATCGAGTATATATTTTACAGCTTCTTCGTATCTCATTCTTCCGTTTCTTCTTCCTCAGTCACAAACGCCTGCCTGCCGTTTTCCACCGCATCCGGAGCTTCGGGCACCTCTGTCAGACTTCCATCCCGGTATTCATAGGTTTTCGACGTCCGGAAGATCGTATTACTTGACCCGACCTGGGCCACCATGATGGTATCTCCATCGTTCAGCTCCGACTCTTCCAGATCAAGCCGCGTGTTGTTCAGGAATTTTGTAGTCTGTTTCTCACCGTTGATATAAACCTTGCTCTGCTTCGTAAAATTGCTTCCATAGATGCTGTAGGAGCCGTCAAGCTGAGACACGACCTCTGTGATCCCTGCATCCTTGACTCCCATAACCATATGTCCTTCTGTGATCGGAGCGCCGCTCTCTTCATAGACATACTGCCTGCCGTACATGATATCGTATTGGAGCAGCTCCAGGTCAGCAAGATAGTTCTTCGTCTGGCGTCTCTGCTGATGATAGTTGAACACCGTACCGGAGTGGATGTCCAGCCGGTCGAACACTTCCGCCATGATCTGATATGCCGCCAGGTTGCCGTCCTGCTTCTCAAGTCCGATATTATCCCAGATCACGTAGTTCGTATTATAGAGATATTTGCTCTTTAAGTCCTTTGCCTCCAGATCCATGGTCGGAAGATGATCCCCGTAGAACACCAGCACTGTAGGCTCATTTCTCGACTCCACTGCATTGATGAGCTCGCCCACAAACTTATCCATCTCATGGACCTCATTCACATAGTATTCCCAGGCATTCCGCTTTCCTTCATCCTCCACGCCGCTCACGATGATCTCCGGATTTTCCAGTGTCGGCTCGGTAGGATAATCCCCGTGGCCCTGGACGCTGATCGTAAAGACAAAATCCTGCCCTTCCGTCGTATCCATGGACTCCATGATATTCGGGACAAGAATATCATCCGTCGCCCATCCCTTCGGCGTTGTATGAAGGATATTCATGAACTCTTTACTCGTATAGTGATCGAATCCCATGTTATTGAATACCTGCGCACGGCTGTAGAAGTTTCCTCCGTTGTTGTGAAGCGCCTCCGCTCCGTAACCCAGGCTCGTAAGAGCCGTTGCAGCACTCTCCAGTACCTTTGTCTTGGCATAAGTCTTATACGGATATTCCCCCGGCCCGAAAAAACGCATACTCATGCCGGTCAGCACCTCAAACTCCGTGTTCGCCGTACCGGCTCCCACGGACGGCACCTTGAAATACCCGGTGGAATATTCATTGAACAGTTTTCTCAGATTCGGGATCGGATCCTCAGAGAACCGGAGCCATTCCACCTCTGTCGGGTCAAAGAAAGACTCCAGCTGCACAAACATGATATTCGGCAGCTCATCCTCGGATCTCCCGGTCTCGCTCTTTGTGATCGCACCGTTATTGCTGATCTCCGCCATCGTCTCCTCGCTGTAACCGGACGGCTCGTTGATCCCTGTGTTGAACAGGCTGGCAGAGAAGCAGTACGGAAAACCATAATCTTCATATGCAAAGGCGATATTTCCGAAATAATTGGAGATAACCCTCTGGTCAACCGCCGCGTCTGTCAGGAACGCGCACGCTCCAAAGGAGACTGCAACACCGCCCAGCGCGATGATCCGGTGCATCTTTCCGGTAAACTGGCCGCCGCGGCGCCACATGGACACGATCCACAGGATCAGAGCCACAACACCGATGATGATCATGATCAGCTCAAATGTATTAAAATAGTTTCCTGTCAGCTCAAGTGCGTCCGACAGAACCTTTAAGTCCTGGGCATTGAACGGCGTCACCCTCTTTGTAAGGAGATATCCGTTGCAGGTCCCTAAGAATACCCAGAACACACTGATCAGTATTCTGACAAACACTCTCCGCCGCACCAGGTACACAATGGAAAATGTGGCGAAGATCAAAAACGCATTGTACAGGAACACCAGCGGTGTTCCCACCATATAATCCCATGCTTCAAAAAAGGAGAGTCTGGAGATCAGTTCGATCAGAAAATTGATCACGCAGGCGAGCAGAAAATGAAGCGGCAGTGACAAACGGTTCATCCATTTATACACCGGCTGCATCTTTCTCGCGAACCTGCTGTTGCGCCGCTCCTCCAGAATGCGCCGGCGCCGTTCCTTCTTTTCCTGAAAATGTCTCTTGATATCTTCTTTCTTCAGATTTCTGATTTTGACAAAGAATCCCTTGATATCAGGTTTCCTGATATGAATGCGTTTCATCTGTGACCTCTCTTCTTTCATTCAGGCGGTCCTGTCAGTTCAGGCCCGCCATTCTCTCTTTCACCTGAGCAAGCATCTGTGTATATTTCTCCAGCTTGTCACGTTCTTCCTGCACCTTTGCCGCAGGCGCCTTGCTCACAAACTTCTCATTAGACAGCATCCCCTCTGCTCTCCTGATCTCTTTGTTCAGTCTCTCTTCTTCCTTTGTCAGTCTCTCTCTTTCCTGTTCCAGATCCACCAGTTCGTCCAGCGGCAGATAGACTACCGCATCCGGAACTACAATGGACACTGCATTGTCGTCCACGCCCTCCTTCGTCGGACGGATAATGATGTCGTTCGCCATCATTAGCGGCTTGACGGACTCTTTAAAGCTCTCGATTCCCTCACAGATCGCAGCGTCTCCGCAGATCATGTAGACCTTCGTCTTCCTGCTGTTCGGCACGTCCATCTCAGAACGCATGTTGCGGATTCCTCTTGTGATCGCCTTCACATGCTCCATCACATTCTCGTCCGCCGGGAAGCACAGCTCTTCCGTGTACTTCGGCCATGAAGACATCATCAGGGACTCCTCCTCCGGTACAAGCGCGCTGTAGATCTCTTCTGTGATAAACGGCATGAACGGATGCAGCAGCTTGAGCGCCTGTCCGAGCACAGTCTTCAGCACCCAGAGCACACAGTCTGCTGCAGCCGGGTCTTCTTCTGCGTGGTAAATACGGTATTTTGCAAGCTCCACATACCAGTCGCAGAACTCATCCCAGATGAAATCATAGACTTTCTGCACCGCGATCCCCAGCTCGAACTTATCCATGTTCTCGGTGACATCCTTCGTCAGTGTGTTCACCTTGAACAGGATCCAGCGGTCAGCCGGTGTGAGCAGCTTCTCATCCGGTCTTTCGATCACATTTTCCTTCATATTCATAAGGATAAATCGTGACGCATTCCATACTTTATTCGCAAAGTTCCTGCTCGCCTCCACTCTCTCATTGTAGAAGCGCATATCGTTGCCCGGCGCATTTCCCGTAACCAGGGTAAGCCTTAATGCGTCCGCGCCGTACTTGTCGATGATATCCAGCGGATCGATTCCGTTTCCTAAGGACTTGCTCATCTTCCTGCCTAAAGAATCTCTCACAAGACCGTGGATCAGCACGGTGTGGAACGGTGATTTTCCGGTGTGCTCATATCCGGAGAATACCATACGGATCACCCAGAAGAAAATGATATCGTATCCTGTCACAAGCACATCTGTCGGATAGAAGTAATCATAATCCTCGGTGTGCTCCGGCCATCCCAGTGTGGAGAAGGGCCACAGAGCAGAGGAGAACCAGGTGTCCAGCGTGTCCTCATCCTGTGTCAGATGGGTGCATCCGCAGTGCGGACACTTCTCCGGCATTCCTTTGGAGACAACGACCTCTCCGCACTCGTCACAGTAGTACGCCGGGATCCTGTGTCCCCACCAGATCTGGCGGGAGATGCACCAGTCCTTGATATTTTCCAGCCAGTGCAGATAGATCTTGTTGAATCTCTCCGGCACAAACTTCAGCTCGCCTTTTTCCAGGGCTGCGATCGCCGGCTTGGCAAGCTCATCCATCTTGACGAACCACTGCTGCTTGATCAGCGGCTCCACTGTCGTACCGCAGCGGTCATGAGTTCCCACTGCATGAGTGTGGGGAACCACCTTCACAAGATATCCCTGCTCCTCAAGGTCCTTCACGATGGCTTTCCTCGCCTCATAGCTGTCCATTCCTGCGTATTTGCCGCCCTTCTCATTGATCGTGGCGTCGTCGTTCATGATGTTGATCTCTTCCAGGTTGTGGCGCTTGCCCACCTCGAAATCGTTCGGGTCATGTGCCGGCGTGATCTTCACCGCACCGGTTCCGAACTCTTTGTCAACATAGTAGTCTGCAACGATCGGGATCTCTCTTCCAACCAGCGGCAGGATCACGTTCTTTCCGATCAGATCTTTATATCTCTCATCGTCCGGATGTACCGCGATGGCAGTATCTCCCAGCATGGTCTCCGGACGTGTGGTCGCAATCTCGAGGAATCGGTCCGTGCCCACGATCGGGTATTTAATATGCCAGAAGTGTCCTTCCTGCTCCTCGTGCTCTACCTCGGCGTCGGAAAGAGACGTCTTACATTTCGGGCACCAGTTGATGATCCTGGACCCTTTGTAAATATATCCCTTCTTATATAAATTGATGAATACTTCTTCCACAGCTTTGGAACATCCCTCGTCCATGGTGAAACGCTCTCTGTCCCAGTCGCAGGAAATTCCGAGCTGCTTTAACTGGTTCTCGATCGTTCCCGCATACTCTTCCTTCCACTGCCATGTCCTCTTTAAGAATCCCTCGCGGCCAAGTTCCTTCTTATCGATTCCCTCTTCCTTGAGCTGGTTCGTTACCTTGACCTCTGTGGAAATGGCTGCGTGGTCTGTTCCCGGAATCCAAAGTGCATTGTATCCCTCCATCCTCTTATAGCGGATCAGGATATCCTGCAGCGTATTGTCAAGGGCATGTCCCATATGGAGCTTTCCCGTAATGTTCGGAGGCGGCATTACCGTTGTGAACGGCTTTCTGCTCCTGTCCACCTCAGCGTGAAAATATTTGTTCTCACACCATCTGTCATACAGCTTTCTTTCGATCTTCTTCGGATCGTAAGTCTTTTCCAGTTCCCTGCTCATGATTTCCTCCTTGTTCACCCTCATAGTTCAAGACTTGTATCTTTTCTTCAGCGCCTGGTCGTGCCCGTCCGCCGGGACTGCCCCGCGCCTGCCTTCTGCTTCACGGAATCTTCACAGTTTTCTGCAAAGAAATCGCCCTTTACACATGTATGTAAAGGGCGAATTTCCGCGGTACCACCTTATTTCATATATACGTTCGCATGATGTACAGCATCCGCTCCCGCACATACCTCTGAGGTCTTTTAACGCAGACCACTCGGGATATCCTACTCTGCCGTCTTATGCCGTCCGTTCAGATATCCGGTTCAGAAGCTACCTTCCATCATCCTTTCCCGAAGCCGCCTTCCAGCCGGGGCAGCCCCGGACAGCTCTCTCTGGCGGAAGTAATGATGTACTCCTCTTCCTCAACACCTTTTTCATTCTGCTGAATATCATAGCGGTCGGGTCCGGATTTGTCAAGATGTTTAGATAATCTTAAGATATTAGGCAGCTCATCCTCCCCGCATCTCACGGATCATACTGACAATGTCATATCCATAATTGTCCCCCGTCGCCCATCCGACGCCCTCCGGGTTCTCCTGCTGCCCCAGCCATTCCACATAGGGCGCGGAGCCCTTCTTCACATACTCGTATCTGTCGTCCACACACTCCTGCGCAAGGGCGTCTGTGGTGGCGTAGGCCTTCAGATGCTGGATCTGTGCGCGTATTCCGGTGCGCACATCAGGGTACGAATTGCCCGGGACTCCGCCTCCGGTCGTCCCCAGCCCGGCAAAATTAAACTGCTCGATGGACGCGTCTCCCCCGTACTGGAGGAATCCCGTCTCTTTCATTGTCTGGGCGAACGCGACTTCCGGGCGTACGCCTTCTGCGCATGCCTCATCATAATACATCTGGCAGAACGTCTCGATGGAGTCCGCCCCGCCCTGGGACAGCGCTTCCGACGGGTACGTCTCGCCGGAGGCGTTGAAGTAATCCACCATTTCCTGCGTCGTCACAGAACTGCTGCCCATGATCGGATACTGCCCGTCCGCGATCGCTTCTTCTGCCCCGGCAGAAGCATCTGCTGCGCTGTTCTCCGCTTCGGATCCACTGTCTGTCCCCGCATCCTCTTGAACTGTCTGGGTCAGTTCTTCCGAGGCATTCACCGCCTTTTCAAAAAGACCGGCGCGGCCGCCGGCGGCGAGCCCAATCACCAGAAGGACTGCAAGTCCTGCTTCCATATATAATTTCAGGCGCTCTTTTTTCCGCTTCATACAGTCCTCCTTTCAGTTGTCCTATACCATATTTATCCTTTATAACACAAAAATATGCAGATAAGCAAACAAAATCATAATTTTCTTGCAACCACATATACTATGGTGTAACTGCCGTATTCTGATTTTATAACTGGGAGATTATTTATGAAACGATTGAAATTATATATGATCCTGGGGTTTCTCTTTACTGCCGTGCTGGGGACCATCTGGCATTTTCTCTATGACTGGACCGGACGGGGCGCCATAGCCGCGCTCTTCTTCCCGGTGAACGAATCCACATGGGAGCACATGAAGCTGATCTTTTTCCCCATGCTCCTATGCACGGTCTTTCTCGCAGCCCGTTTTAAGGAGGAATATCCCTGCCTGCCCGGCGCTCTCCTGGCGGGGAATCTTCTGGGGACTCTGAGTATCCCCGTGACATTTTACACGTATAAAGGAATTGTCGGCCGCAGTTTCCCCGCGGCCGACATTGCAGTGTTCCTGGCCGGCGTGCTGATCGCTTTCCGAACCGCCTGGGTCCTGAGAGAATCGCCCGCCGTCTGCCAGTATCGTAATCTTATTTATTTGTTCACAGCCTGCTTCGCGGTGCTATTCTTTGTCTTTGCTTTCTTTCCGCCCGCGATCGGCCTGTTTGCCAAGCCCTGAACCTGCCGCGCATACAAGGGCGAGGGCTGCCGCCGCTGCGTACAGCGGTACTGCCGGGGAGCTGTCCCCTGTCTTCACCGCGCGGTCCGCGCTGCTGTTCACAGTTCCCGCGCTTCCTGAGCCCGTACTTCCTGTGTCCCTGCCGCCTGCTTCTGTGCTTTCAGTTCCGTTTCCTGAGCCGGCTGTGCCGGTTCCGCTGTTTCCTGTATCTGTATCAGCGCCGGCTGTATCTGATCCGCCTGCTTCTGTCTTCGCCGTAAGTCCGGCCAGTGCAGCCTTGAGAGCGGACTGTGCTTCTTCTACCTGCTCCTTGTCCGCCTGATCGTTGTCAAATACAGCGGCCGCATCTGCAAGCGCTGCTGTGAGAGCCTGTACAGACTCCTCCGTATATGCCTCTGTGTCAACAGACTGCGCCTGGCTGATCAGCTCCTCGAGGAGCCCCTTATCCGGTTTCAGACGGAGATTGCCCATCGCGGCGAGAAGCTCTCTCCAAGCCTCCTCGATCTCCTTCTCCATCGCATTCTCATCGGCTGCCACTGCTTCTGCGCTGCTCAGAGCCTCTGCAAAGACGTCCTGTCCTGCCAGGAGATATCTGTCAAGGTCCAGGCTCTCTGCCATCGCGATCACCTTGTTCAGGTCTGTCTTGTCACCCTGCTTAAACGACAGGTACTGCATCGCGCGTACCAGCTCCTGCCAGCTCTCGTCCACCATCTCCTGCGTCACCGATGTATCGCCGGCTTTCACCTGCTCCACGATCTCTTCTGCATTGGCGAGCGCCGCGTTGAATTTCTCAGCGACAGCCGGGACAACGTCTGTCAGGTCTGCATCCTTTGCAAGCTCGATCGCGTACTCCAGCACTGCCGTAGAGACGGCTGTCTCCGGTTTTTCCGCGTCGTAAGACAGGGTCAGCTCGAAGCTCTCTCCTGCCGCTGCGCTTGTATCAACGGTAATGTCCGCGCCGTCCGCCGTCACATGCACCGATACTTCCTGATCACCAGCTACGTACTGAAGGTTCTTATATCCGCTGACATGGATCGTCACGGAATCCTGCGTCTGGGACGGATCTGAGATACCGAGCTTCAGCGTGCCGTCCTCCTCTTTCATCGTGACAGAGGACGCCTGGTCTGCGGAAACATTTCCCGCACTTGCGGCTGTCCAGAACTGATATCCGGATACTCCGGAGGATCTGTCCGCCGCTGCCTGTACTTCGGCTGTATTAGAGATGATCTCGATCTCTGAACCGGAAGCATACTCGGCTGTCTCCTCCTCGGTCCTGCCAGGCAGAAGGACATAGGCGTAGTCTTCCACGCCTTCTTCCGTGCCGTCTCCGTGGGACACTGCAAGGCTTAAGTAGTCTCTTGTCACATCCTCTGAGCCTGCCGCGCCGTCTGCCACTGCTCCGTTGATATCCTGGAAGCTTCCTGTGCGCGCCTCTCTCTTGATCTCAAGATCTTCGCCTTCCGGGAAATAATATCCGATGCTGTCCGTGCCGTTATTTCCCTCGATCCATGCATATTCCGCGCCTGCCGCGCCGCTCTCTCCAAGCTCTGCCTGCGCCTCTTCGCCGTCAACCACGAGTGTGTTCGATCCGTCGTCCCGGATCTGCTTGTTCTCGATGATCGTCTCTGTATCTTTTGTGATTCCGCTGATGTCCGTTCCAAGGGCCACTACTTCGTCGTCGAAAGCAAACCACGCCTTCTTCGCCGTCAGATCTGTGTTCTGTCCGTGGAAGTCCATAGCGATCGTCGCATACAGGTCGTCTACGGATGATCCGCCTGCATAATCTTTGTCGCTTGTGTACGCAAGACCGGACTCATAGTTCGTCCCCTCTGTGTGGTCTGTCGTGATTCCCGGCAGGCGGTGCGGATCGATCGTGTTCCAGTAATTGTTGGAGAACTGACCTGTATCGCCGTTGTACAGGAACAGAGCGCCGTCTGAGATGTGCCAGCCCTTTGAGTTTTCTTTGTTCATATACTCAAAGTTTCCGATCCTGCTGGAAAACATGCTGATTCCCAGTGTATAGCCTTCTCTGTGGACCGCCGCCTTGTCCATGCTGCCGAAGATCTTCGTGTACGGCGTTCCGTCGTCGGCTTCTATGCTTTCGTCCGCCGCGAGCTGTTTTGCCGCGATCATGGAAGACGCTTCCATTCCGCTGTAGAATGTATCAAGGTTCTCTGCCCCGGCGAGCACCTGTTTCTTCGCAAAACTTAAGAGCTGCTCTTTTCTGTCCTCCGGCGCTCCGTCTGCAAGAAGCACGACCGCTTCCAGGATTCCCCGGCCGGTCTCAAGCTCTGTATGGCTCGGTCTCGCGATGCTTCTTCCGCTCACCATATCCATCATGGCTCCGTCTGCGAACAGCGGGCGGTATCCCTCCCAGATCCAGGTATAGACGCTTTCCAGGTCATCTGCTGAAGCCTGCCATGCCGTGTCATTCGAAAGAAGCAGGATGCGCTCGATCCCCTTCAGAAGCGTAAGCCCGTATCCTCCCGTATAGGCGAGATTGCTGTGCTGGATACAGGAGCCGTCCTCGTAGAAGCCGTCGCCCTCCGTGACGAACCCGGTCACCGTGCCAAGCGCGTTGACCGCAGCTCCGATCCCGTCCTGCGTATTGCCGATGGCGCTCCGAAGCGCTGCCACAAGGGATGTATCCATCAGGTTGGCGCTTGTCATCTCCATCGTGCCCCAGCCCTGCACCTTGTATACGACGGTCGGGTCCTGGTTGAACCGGTAGAGCGTTGCATAGAACTTATCGATCTGCTCCTGGGACAGGTCGTCGTACATCAGGATCACTGTGCTTCCCAGCGCCTGCGGGATGCCGATCTCCCAGTGCCACCAGTTTCCGTAGAGCTGTTTCTCCACATTATAGTTTTCATTGTATCCGTTGTCATACAGCCACTCAAGGGCGTACAGGATGCGTTCTTTCAGGTCTTCGTCGTGATAGAGCCTGCAGTTCTCCGCCGCATATGCTGTCGCCATCGCCTGCAGACGGGTATATGCCGTATTCAGATCCTCTGTGTAGGAGGCGTCAGAGGTCGCCACGTACTTGATCTCAAGGTCAAGATCGCTCCAGAGTGCGTCCACATGGCTTCCGTCTGCAGGGATGTCCGCCATATTCTCCATGGCTTCCTCTGCATCCTGCGCCATTGATTCCATACTTGTCTGGAAGTCCTCGTCGTCCGTGATGGAAGAACCGTTTCCTGTCAGGCGATCCGTCCATCTGCTGCGCATCTTGGCATACTGGGGCGCCAGCATCTCCGGGTCGTCCACCTGTACGGTGCAGGTCGCGGTGTGGCTGTCGTCCAGCTTCGCCGTGATGACGGCAGTGCCCAGCTTTTCCGCTGTGATCATTCCGTTCTCATCTACGGAAACAGCCTCCGGATTGGAGGAAGACCATGTAACTTTGGACAGGTCCACTTCCTCTGAATCGCACTCCACTTCCAGCTGGAAGCTCTCTCCCGGCTTGATCGTCTTCTCAGTCTCGCTGAGGCTGATCTGGTAATCCTGCCACAGCTCGATGGAATCAAACCACACATCGCCAGTGAGATAGTCAAAGAAGATTTCCAGAGCAAGAGATCCGCTCTGCGCGCCGCCCACTGCCGCCAGGTTCCGGAGCGGTACTTCGTATGTGATCCAGCCGTCTGTCGTTCCGTTCACCCTTGTCCCTTCCGGTGTGATCGTCACGTTATTCGCTTTGCCTCTCATATAGAAACCGTTGTTTCCGCTTACCGTCACATTCTCCGCCTTCACCCTGGCGCGGAGGATATAATTCTTTGTAAAATCAACATTCTGCAGCGCGGAGCCCAGCGATACGCTGATCCTTCCCGATGCGTCCGTACTCGAATAATGAACCGACTGGCTCCCTGACGCAAAGGTCTCCCTGTCCAGAGAAATCACCGCCTTCTCGTTCGTGAATGCCTTTGCCTGCCACAGTCCGGTCCAGTTCTTCGCCGCTGTTCCGTCTGACCAGTAATTTGCGGCTGTTCCGCTTACCGCCGTCGTCTCTTCCAGATCATCTGACCAGTAAAGTACCATATTTTCCGTACTGTCCTCCGCTTCTGTCTCCTTTGATGCCTGCGGCTGCACACTGCTGTCCGCAGCATCCTCTGCGCTGTACACTTCCTCTGCCATCACCGGCGCCGCCGGGCAGAATCCGGACGCCGTCACTGCCGCTGCACATGCCAGTGCCAGCAGCCTGTTCACTTTTTTAATTTCATCTTTCTACTCCTGTTCTGTTCCATAAACCTCAAACTGAGTCAGCGCCGGGAATGGAGACGGATCGTCCGCTTTCTTAAGGTCGGAGAACTCCAGCCACTCGATCTGCTTCGGCTCAAAGCAGAACTCCTGCCCGTGTCCGCCCTTCTCAAACGGAAGGATCATCTCTGTCCCGTCTGAAAATGTCACTTTTCCTTCTGTCCACCAGTTGTCATGCGGGAAATCCGCCCGCAGATAAACGATGATCTTATCTGCCTTCACCGTCCTTCCGAAATCCAGCCGCCACCTGGCGTCCTCCCTGCAGTTGATCCCCCAGGACTCATAGGGCCATCTTCCATGGCACTGGGGAACGATCGTTCCGTCAATGGCGTTCATCGCCGCGAACACCGACTCTCCCCGCGTCTCCACATTGGCGGACGCGTGCGGATAGGCATTCTCCTGTCCATGCTGGTCGTTCACGTTCACGGACAGGCAGCGGTATCCGCTGTACTCGAATGCTTTTGCCTTTCTCACGCTGATGAGATGCCAGTCTCCTTCAAACGCCTTCGGAGAAAGGTTCAGCTTCTGCTCGCCGAAGGGGATCACATACTCCATCGTCCCGGTGAGGTACACCATGGATTTCCCGACTGCGTCGTCAACCTGAATCCACCAGAAGCTGTTCTTCGGCTCCGCCTCGATCCGAATCCTGTCGCCTTCGCAGTAAGGACGGTCGTAGACAAATGCAGCCTCTTCACTTCCGCTGTACTCGGCGAGCACTTCCCCGCCCGCGTTCAATACCTCTATTTTAATCTTTTCCATACTATCTTAACTCTCCCTTTTCTGCTTCTTACCAGTAAGGCGTCCAGTCCGGATCACATACACGGCAGAGCGCTTCCATATAGAAATAGTCGCCCCACAAGTCCGGCTCGTCCACTCCCTTTCCTTCCGCGTAAGCGTACACGCCGTGGAGCAGAAACCCTTCGCTTTCCGGCTCTGCCGCAGTGGACGCCTGATTGATCAGTGTCTTGAGCATCCCGTAAGCCTTCTCCGTTTCCTGCATTTCCAGCATTCCGCAGGCAGCGATCGCCAGCGCAGAACTGTCTCTGGGCTGATCGGAGCCCTCGCCGAAGATCAGATCCCAGTACGGCATGCCGTCGGAAGGCAGGCGGGAATCAAAGTATTCCACGATCTTCCCGTACAGTCCCTTCTCATCCTCAGTCATGCCGTCTCCGGAAATCCTTGCGTGAAGGGGCATCCCGAGGATCGCCCACGCCTGGCCTCTCGCCCAGCAGGACTGGTCCGAGAAGCCCTGATGGGTCGCCCCATGGTCCGGCAGTCCGGTCTCCGGGTCGAAATAAAAGGTGTGGTAAGTCGAGCAGTCTTCCCTGACAATATTCTGTATCACCTTCTGATAATGGCTCTCCGCCATCTCCCTGTAGGAAGGACTGCCCGAGATCTCTGACGCGCGGTAGAGAAGCGGAAGGTTCATCAGGGAATCAATGATCAGCCGGTACTCTCCCGGAGCACCTTTCTTTCCCCATGCCTGGATGAAGCCGCCTTTCTCCTGATATCGGTCTGCCAGCACGTCCGCTGCCCTTAAGACTACGCTCTTTAAATGCTCCTCGCCGGTAAGGCGGTAGCCTGCCCATACGGACAGGCTGTACAGGAAGCCGATGTCATGGTGCTCTAGGACGACATGGTCGTCCAGCCGTTTCTCAAAGCTCTTCATATTCTCGTCCGCCAGAGCCCGGAATTTCTCTCTGCCGGTATACTGATACGCCATCCACAGCATGGCAGTCCAGAACCCGTTGGTCCAGTCGTCGTTCTCTCCCACGCTGTACACGCCCCCTTCCGCACAGGCGGAAGGGAACTTTGTCCCGTATCGCTCCATCTCTCTTTCCAGGACCGAGCAGATCCTGTCAAGCTCTTCTTTTGCCCAGACCGGCGCCTGGCTTACATTCATTGTCTCTGCCATAGCCTGCAGCCTCCTTCTCCAGATGATTACGGTTGTTTGCCGATGTATGCAAGGATGCCTCCGTCTACATAGAGGATATGTCCGTTCACGAAGTCAGACGCGTCTGACGCCAGGAATACTGCCGGTCCCTGCAGATCCTCCGGCGTTCCCCATCTTGCAGCCGGCGTCTTGGAGATGATGAACTGATCGAAAGGATGTCTGCTTCCGTCAGCCTGTTTCTCGCGAAGCGGCGCTGTCTGCGGCGTCGCGATATATCCGGGTCCGATGCCATTGCACTGGATATTGTGCCCGCCGAACTCAGAGCAGATATTTCTTGTGAGCATCTTAAGGCCGCCCTTCGCTGCTGCATAAGCGGATACCGTCTCACGTCCCAGCTCGCTCATCATGGAGCACACGTTTATGATCTTTCCGTGTCCTTTCTCGATCATTCCCGGGAGCACTGCCTTGGATACGATGAACGGCGCGTTCAGATCCGTGTCCACTACCTTTCTGAACTCGTCCGCCTCAGTCTCAAGCATCGGCTTTCTCAGGATGATTCCTGCATTGTTGACAAGGATGTCGATGACGCCCACTTCCTCATTGATCTGTGCGATCATCTTCTTCACCTGTTCCTCGTCCGTCACGTCGCACACATAACCGTGCACGTCGATTCCTTTTTCTTTATACTTTGCGATCCCTCTCTCCACGCTCTCCGGATGGATTCCGTTGAAACAGATGGTCGCGCCCGCCTCCGCATAAGCGGATGCAATGGCGAATCCGATCCCGTAAGAACCTCCTGTCACAAGTGCCACTTTACCTTCCAGTGAAAAATTTACCATGATCTCCTCTTCCTTTCTTTGTTGTCGTTACTGTTTATTCAACCGGAGCATGCAGGAATGACGCTGCATCTTCCTATCCCCGGTACGGTGTGTACAGTGACTTATTATCTCAGATCTTTATTTGCAATATTGTCCATATCATCGTAGTCCTGGTTCTCTCCGCACATTCCCCAGATGAATGTATATGCCCTGGATCCGCATCCGGAGTGGATGGACCAGCTCGGAGAGATCACCGCCTCTTCGTTGTGCATAATGATATGCCTCGTCTCCTGGGGCTCGCCCATATAATGTACGACAAAGGCATCGTCCGCCATGTCAAAATACAGGTAGACTTCCATTCTCCTGTCGTGGGTATGCGCAGGCATGGTATTCCACACGCTTCCCGGCATCAGACGGGTCATTCCCATGGCGAGCTGGCAGCTCTGCACCTGTCCTGTGACAATATACTTGTTTATGATCCTGTGGTTGGAGTCTTCCAGAGTTCCAAGCTCCACCTTGTTCTCATCCTTGATGATGACGACGCCCGGCGCCGGCTCTCCATCCGGTTTGATATGAACAGTCGGGTATGCCACATGTGCAGGCGCGCTGTTCAGATAAAACTTTGCCGGCGTGCTTCCATCCCTGCTCTCGAAAGTGATCTCTTTAGATCCTCTTCCGATATACATGCCTTCTCTTGCGTTCACTTCATATACTCTTCCGTCCACTGTTATGATCCCATCGCCGCCGATGTTGATGACGCCCATCTCTCTTCTCTGGAGAAAGTACTCGGCTCTGAGCTCATCTCCCGCTGTCAGTTCCAGTTTTCCGCTCACCGGCACTGCCGCTCCTGTGATGATTCGGTCGATATGGCTGTAGACCAGATTGATCTTATCCGCCTGGAACAGATCCTGGATCAGGAATTCCTCCCTGAGCCTTTCCGTTGTATAATGCTTCACATCCCTCGGTGAGGCAGCTGTTCTTACTTCCATCGTATGTACCTCCTTAAACTGTCCTTTTCTTAAAGTATAGCATTCGTATTATTCCATTTCCTGTGTTTTTTTGATTCGTTTCTTGCAATTTTTGAACTCCGTATCTATAATGGAGCCAGAACATGTACTGTAATCATTTTTCAGGGAGGTCAGATCTGATGAAAGCCTGTGTTTCCTGCAAAGAATCCATGCGCCGCTGCATGGAAACCCACAGTTTTGCCTACGCTCATCTGTATAACGACGAAAAAGCCATGGATATGCATATCCATGACTGCTATGAAATCTATTATTCTATTTCAGGGGGAAAGCAGTTCCTGATCGACAACTGCTTCTATGACATCAAAGACGGAGATATCTTCATGATCAATGAATTCGAAAGCCATTATCTGTCCCAGATCGATCAGCAGAAGCATGAGCGGATCATCCTGTCCATCGATCCGGAATATCTGGAGCGTCTCTCTACCGGCGCCACGGACCTGACCCGCTGTTTCCGGTTCCGCGATACCGAAATGCCCCACCGGATGCGCCTGACCCAGGAGGAACAGACCCGCTTTGTATACTTTATCCACAAACTTTCCTCCAACGAAGGGCTGGGGGAGGATATCCTGGATCAGACGGTATTCCTGGAACTGATGGTCTTCTTAAACCGTGCTTTTGACAGCCGATGCTCGGATAAAAGTGCAGAAAAAAAAGAGCCCTCCGCCCACCATGCAAAAGTGGATGAGATCCTCTCCTATATCAATACGCATATCCGGGAAGATCTGACGCTTGAGAGCCTTTCTTCTCATTTTTTCCTGAGCCAGTCCTACATCTGCCGGATCTTTAAGGCAGACACAGGCACGACGATCAATAAATACATCACCGCCAAACGGATCACTCTGTCAAAATCCCTGCTGAGCCAGGGGTATTCTGTCAATGAAGTGTGCGAGGCCTGCGGCTTTAACGACTATACCAATTACCTCAAGGCATTTACCAAGGCAGTGGGGATCTCCCCGAAAAAATATGCCCGGTACAACTCTTAGACAGCTCTGCCGGCATTATCCGCGGCCGCCCTCCTTCCAGTCGGAGGGAGCCGGACCCGGTCCGAAATTCTTATCGATCAGCCTGCAGTACTCTTCATAAGCTTCTGTTCCTTCGAATGCTTCCCTCAGCGCGTCTCTTACCCCTTTATAATACCATGCCAGCGCCAGCCTGCTCTGCATCCGGAAACGGAGCCAGAGACTCTCTCCCTCCACCGGATAATCACGGTCTATGTCCCGCATATTGGACAGCTTGTCCGCCAGACCGATCATCTGCACCTCCCGGGGCGCTGTTCTGAGACGACGTATCGTCTCTCCCTTCCGCTCTTCCCATGTCAGCGATTTGTCCTCACTCTCCTGCGCCACCATCTCCGCGACCCGCGGTCCGAACTGCCTCTCCAGCATCTCCCTGGTGACCCCCGCACAGTCTTCGATCGTATCGTGCAGCACCGCTGCGGAGATGATCTCTTCGTCATCCGTCATTGTCGAAACGATCGCCGATACCTCTCTGGGATGTACGATATACGGTCTTCTCGTCCCTTTTCTGAACTGTCCCTCATGTGCTTTCGCCGCGAATTCCATGGCTTCACTGATCATAAGCTTACCTCCGTTATTCTGCCTGCGCCTTCACGCTGACCCACTGACATTATTTATTTTGATACCGCAATCATAGCACAAGGGAAAGGGAATCACAATGAAAAGCCCTGAAAAATATCGCATTCTTTTCTATGGACATGATATAATTCTTTCGAAAAATATTTCGCTGAATGCAGTCCGGACCGACGAAAGCGTTCTGCAGGCAGCTTATATCTTGGAAAGTGTTGCTGTGTACGCAGGAACCTGAAAGGAGTATGTTCATGGAAAATAAAAAGAAAATTCTCATCACCGGTTCTTCCAGAGGAATCGGACGCGCGTGCGCGCTGGCGTTCGCCGGCGCCGGATGGCATGTATTTATCAACTGCAGGGAATCTCTGGAGAAGCTCAGAGAAGTGGAACATGAGATCCTCGCTTCCGGGGGAAAATGTACTCCCGTGCCGGGAGACGTCAGTGATCCGGATGAGGTGAGACACATCTTTGAAATCATAGAAAATACCTGCGGCGGGCTTGACGTACTGATCAACAATGCGGGGACCGCATGGTTCGGGCTGCTCACCGACATGTCGGATGAAGACTGGCGCACAGTGACGGACACGAATCTTTCCTCCGTCTTCTATTGCTGCCGCGCCGCGGTCCCGTATATGGTCTCCCGCAAATCCGGAAGGATCATCAACATCTCCTCCATGTGGGGAACCGCAGGCGCTTCCTGCGAAGCCGCATACTCCGCATCCAAGTCGGGAGTACACGGTCTGACCCGCGCGCTCGCAAAGGAGCTTGCACCCAGCAATATCCAGGTAAATTCCATTGCATGCGGGGTGATCGACACCGAGATGAACGCCCGCCTGAACGAAGAAGAACGGCGGGCGCTGGCAGAGGAAGTCCCCGCCGGCAGGTTCGGTGCTCCGGAGGAAGCAGCCCGGCTGGCGCTCATGCTCGCCGAGGCGCCCTCCTATCTGACCGGACAGATCATCGGGCTGGACGGCGGATTTCTCTGATCCGCCGCTTAAGTCCGTTACCTCCAGTCGATATCCGCCTTTTTCCTCGGCGCGGTCCTCTTATATGTAACCGCCGGATATCCTGCAAGCATGCAGCACACAAGCGTAGTGTCCTGAATACCGAGCCATTCTTTCAGCCTGGGACAAGCTTCTATGATCCGGGTCAGATAGCCGCTGTAGAGGACTCCCGCGCCCTCAGCAGCCGCCATATTCTCGATATTCGCCGCCGCAAGTCCTCCGTCCAGCAGGTTGTCCGCCGCGACCAGGATGCAGGACGGCGTGTTGAAGAAGAGACCGTCGTCCTTGGGATCCTTTTTTCTCCTGCGCTGGAGGAACTTGAACATCATCGCATAGTGAGGCATCTTTTCTTTCATCCTCTCTGCCAGTTCCGGCACCTGATCCCACAGCAGATCCTTGAACTCATCCAGCTCATCCTGCAGCACGATAAAGCGGCACGACTGGCTGTTCTTCGCAGTCGGGGTATAGCGTCCCGCCTGAAGGATCCGCTCCATGCACGCTCTGTCAATCTTTCTGTCACGGAAACTGCGGATACTCCGCCTGAACTTGACCGCATGGAGGAAATGCTCCGGATCTATGCGGAATGTCTCTGCATCGTACTCTTCCACATCATCCATATCATACTCCGGAATACTCACCGCTGCCCGCGGACAGACCGCCACGCAGTGTCCGCACTGGATACACTCCGGTGTATATACTGCTTTTCCCTCCTTGACAGCAATCTTTCCTGCCGGGCAGTCCTTCGCGCAGAGCCCGCATCCGATACATTTTTCTCTGTCTATCGTAACCATGATCTCTTTCTCCTTTCTCTATATCCGCCCGTATATATCCCGGGGGACGTATGCCTTGACCTCGATTCCCTCGGGCAGGTACTCCTCGGACACAAGCTGTCCCCTGGTGCGGATGAGCTGGATCTTTCCCGCCTCTGAGAAATCATACATCCTCTCCACATAAATCTGATCCCTGCGGATGACATCGAGAAGCGCGCGTTTCAGCTCCTCAAGCCCCTGTCCGGTCTTCGCCGACACAGGGATGGAGTACTCTGCCTGGAAATCCCGCTGATACCCTTCTTCTTTCAGCAGGTCCTGCTTGTTAAAGAGTGTGATCACAGGCTTTCCCTCTGCCCCCAGTTCACGCAGCGTCTCATACACAACATGCATCTGCATGTCCATATTCGGATTGGATGCATCCACTACATGGAGGATGATATCAGCATACCTTGCTTCCTCCAGCGTACTCTTAAACGCTTCCACCAGATGATGGGGCAGCTTGCGGATAAAGCCCACAGTATCTGTGAGCAGGATCTCCTGGGTATTATCCAGCATCAGGGACCGCGTGGTGGTATCCAGCGTGGAGAACAGCATGGCATCCTCCAGTATCCCTGCATCTGTCAGCGCATTCAAAAGACTGCTCTTGCCCGCTGAAGTATATCCTACCAGAGCCGCAGTCTTCAGCCCGGACTGTTTTCTCTGGGAGCGGATCAGTTCCCGGTGCTTCTCCACATCCTTCAGTTCACGCTTCAGGCGGCTGATCCTCTCCCTGATAAGACGCCGGTCCATCTCCAGCTTCTTCTCTCCCGGGCCTCTTGTGCCGATACCGCCTCCCAGGCGGGACAGGGATTTTCCAAGCCCCGTCAGCCTTGACGCCCTGTAACGGAGCTGTGCCAGCTCCACCTGGATTTTTCCCTCCCCGGAGACTGCACGGGCGGCAAAAATATCCAGGATCAAAAGCGTCCTGTCGATCACCTTGCAGGACAGCTCCGACTCCAGGCTTCCGAGCTGGGTGCTGGTGAGCTCGTCGTCGCAGATGATCCCTGTTGCATCTGTCTCCCACAGAAGATCCTTGAGCTCCAGCAGCTTGCCCTTTCCGATATACGTACCCGGATGGATACTCTCCCTCGACTGGATCAGTCTTCCCGCCACCTCAGCGCCCGCTGTCCGGGCGAGCTCCGCAAGTTCGTCAAGAGAAGACTCCGCCGGTTCGTCGCCGCCGGTCTCCACGCCGACGAGGATCACCTTTTCTTTGATCTCTTCCATCTCATACATCTGTCCGATCCTCCTGTTATCTGATTCTTCTGTCCGTCTCCCGTCTCATCACTCAAGGCGGATGACAAACACCGGAAGGGGTGGATCGTTCTTCCGGTTATAAAAGCTGTTCACAATGACCAGCCATCTGCGTGTATCCAGTTCCTTCAGCCAGGAGAGCAGCGCGTCCCGCTCTTCATAGCCGGTGTCTCCTCCGCTGTAGATGCACAGACTTAAGATTCCGCCGGGCCTCAGAAGCTCAAGGGCCTGTCCTGCCGCCTCAAGCGTGGTCTCCGCCCTTGTGGCCAGCGTATGATCCCCGCCCGGCAGATACCCGAGATTGAATACCGCCGCGGCTGCCGGCTCCTTTACATATTCCCGCATCTGCTCATGTCCGGCGCAGATAAGCTCCGCCCGTCCGCGCAGTCCCGCTCGTTCCAGCCGTTCTGCGGTGCTGCGCAGCGCCTGTTCCTGAATATCAAACGCATAGACCCTGCCGCCCGCCCCGGCTATGCGGCAGAGGAACTCTGTATCGCCGCCGTTTCCTGCCGTGGCATCCACACAGACATCTCCCTCTCTGATATAATCTCTCAGAAAGCGGTGGCAGTATTCAGTGATCTGATATTTTTCTCTTATTCCCATATTCTTTACTCTCTTTTCTCCGTCTTCGGGATGAAAGAGGGGGCCGGATCCGTTCAGACAGGATCCCGGCCCCACTCTGCTCCGGACACCTGCTGCCTGCGCGGCTCCCTGCCTGACACGATTACCTTGTCTGGAGGAATTCCGCCTCTTTCTGTGCGGCTTCATCATCCGGATATTTCTTTATATACTCGTCTGCCTTCTCTTTCGCATTTTCCCAGTCTGCCAGCTGCTCGCAGCAGATGATCTCATTGAACTCCATCTCGCGGACCAGATCGGCATCCGCGGATTCATCCCCTGATGCAGCGTCCGTCATGGCAAGGCCGGACTGGATATACTCCAGTCCCGCTTCGTAATCTCCTGTCTGCATGGCGCTGACTCCCATCAGGTTATAGAGCTCAGCTGTCTGTTCTGCCCCGTTATCCAGCGCACTTCGAAATGCCTCAAGGGCATTCGCATAGTCTCCGGTCTCATAATAAACGATTCCCAGGCCGCGGTACCCTTCAGCCGAAGTCTTCTTATCCTCATCATCCGCCGCTGTCTGAAATTCTGCGGCGGCCGTCTCATAATCCTTCGCCTCCAGCGCTTCTGTCCCGCTCTTAACCGCATTCGCACATCCTGCCAGCAGAAACGCTGTTGAAAACGCCGCGATCACGGCTGCAGCTTTCTTCCTCTTCATCTATAATACTCCTCTCGAATCATATACTATTCCGGATATTTCAGCATCCAGAAGGAATTCAGTATGTTGATCAGCATGACCGCCATATCCGCAAGGATGGCATTCTGCATCGTCACATATCCAAGAAATGCCAGCAGAATGAGAAGGGCCTTCATCCCGATCGCAAATATCAGGTTCTGGTTCACAGACCGCAGTGTGGCCTTTGCGATCCGGATCGCATTGATGATCCTGGACGGCTCGTCCTCCATCAAGATGATATCAGCGGCCTCAAGCGCTGCGTCTGCGCCGAGACCTCCCATGGCAATCCCGATATCCGCCCTTGCGAGCACCGGAGCGTCATTGATCCCGTCGCCCACAAATGCCACCTTCTCGCCCTCTGTCTGGCTTTCCATGAACTCTTCGACCTGCTCCACCTTATCTTCCGGCATCAGCTCAGCGCACACACTCTCGATCCCGAGCTGCTTCGCCACTTTTTCCGCGGTCCTTTCATTATCTCCGGTCAGCATGACTGTTCCAAGTCCCTGCCTGTGCAGCCACTTGATGAGTCCTCCTGCATCCTTACGGACTACATCGGAGATCAATATGTAGCCGGCGTAGTTTCCCTCAACGGATACATGGACCGCTGTGCCCGCTCCCTCGGCCGGCTGATAGGTCAGTCCCTGGCGCCTCATCAGGCGGGAATTTCCTATATAAACGGTTTTTCCGTCGATCTCTGCCCGAAGGCCGTATCCCGGATAATCTTCCACATCTTTTACTCTCGACCGATCCGCCTCTTTCCCATATGCATTCCTCAGGGAAACAGCGATCGGATGCATGGATCCGGTCTCCCCCAGCACAGCCTTCTCCAGCAGTTCTTCCTCCGTACATCCGCAGGGAACGATCTCTGTCACGTGGAAGACGCCTTCCGTCAAAGTTCCCGTCTTGTCAAACACAAACGTATCCACGCTGGGGAGGATCTCCAGAAAGGCTGCTCCCTTGAACAGCACGCCCTGTCTGGAAGCAGCGCCGATGCCTCCCAGAAATGCCAGGGGCACAGACACCATCAGTCCGCACGGGCACGCTGCGACCAGGATGATCAGCCCTCTGTAGATCCATTCATTCCTATTCTCCGCGAACATCATAGGTGGAAGAAGGACTGTCAGCAGTGCGATCAGGATCACGATAGGCGTATAATACTTTGTAAACCGGTCCGCAAAAAGAACACGCTCCGACTTCCTGGCATTTGCATTTTCCACAAGCTCCATGATCCTCGATGCGGTTGAGTCGCTGTAATGTTTTACTACCTCTGCCTCAAGGACTCCGTTCAGATTGATGCTTCCGCTGAACAGCTGATCTCCGGGCTCCACTGTCCTCGGTTCAGCCTCGCCCGTCAGCGCCTTCTCATCTACAGTCCCTGAACCGGCTGTCACTACCGCATCTACCGGGATCCTTTCTCCCGGCCTGAGGACAATGACCTGCCCTGTCCGGAGGTTCTCAGGAGAAACCACTCTCTCCTGACCGTCCTCTTTCAGATTCGCATATTCCGGGCGGATATCTATGAACTCGGCGATCGACTTTTTTGTTCGGCTCAGTGAGATTTCCTCGATCAGCCTGCCCGCCTGATAGAAAAGCATGGCCCCGACCGCTTCCTTATACCTCTCCACGAAAAATGCCCCCACCGTCGCGATGAGCATCAGAAAATTTTCGTCGAGGAAGTGCAGCGTCACGATCTTTTTCAGAAAATCTCTGCAGGTATAAAACGCTAACGTCACATACGGCAGAAGAAACAGGATGATCTCTCCGCTCCTTCCCAGATCACACTGCTCTGTCACGAGCCAGGCTGTGAGATACAAAAGCGCACCTGCCCCCGTCACGTACCCTTTTTGCTTAACCTCTTTTGTCATCACTTTTTCCCTTCAGTACTTTTATTTATCCAGCTTTTGTTCTTCAGCCTAAGTACTTTCTTTTTTCAGATCGGCAGTATGGACTGCCTGATACATCATAAATTATCTTATTGCATTACAGGAGAAAAATCAAGATTGACGCCCGGTTCTTATTTCCCAAACCCGCAGTTCGGGAATGTACACACTTCACAGTTCAGGCACAGTCCGCCTTCCCCCAGCACAGAAAAGTCTTCCGCGCAAAGCCTCTCTCCCGCTGCAGCTCTCGGCAGCACAAGGTCAAAGATCGTCCTCTTTGAATACATCACACATCCGGGCAGTCCCATCACCGGGATATTCCCCGCATAAGCCAGCATGAACATGGCGCCCGGAAGCACCGGCGCCCCGTACGTTATGACCTCGTCTGAAGCATTGCGGATCGCAAGCGGCGTTCGGTCGTCCGGATCTACGCTCATCCCGCCTGTACATACAACCACATCCGCACCTTTTTCGATCCACTCACGGATCGCACCGGTCACCATGTCAGACTCATCATTGCACAGAATATTTCCCAGCACTTCCATGCCGGCCTCTTCCAGCTTGTCTTTGACGACGGGTGTGAACTGATCCTTGATCCTGCCGTAGTAGACTTCACTTCCTGTTGTCACGATTCCGGCCTTCATCTTCCGGAACGGCAGCAGAGTGAAGATCGGCTCTCCACCGCAGATTTCTTTGACGCGGTCCATTTTTTCTTCCTCAATGACCAGCGGGACGACCCGCATTCCCACGATCTTGTCCCCCTTCTTCACAGGGAAATCACCGTGGCGGGATGCAAGCACCATCTGCCCCATGGCGTTCACCGCGTTCAGCTTCTCCCGGTTGATCTTGAGAAGGCCGCTGCACTCTGCAGTCAGCTCGATCTTGCCCTCCTTGGGCTCTGACGCCTTCATATGTTCTCCTTGACAGACCTGGCGGAGCACCTCCGCCGCGTCATTCTCATGGAGCATTCCCTCCTGCTTCTCCCATACATAGAGGTTCTCTTTTCCCACGGAAAGCAGGACCGGAATGTCTTCTTCCCTCACCACATGTCCCTTGCGGAATACAGCGTCCTTCGTGACTCCCGGGATGATCTGCGTGATATCATGGCAGAGGACACTCCCCACTGCATCTTCTGTTTTTATAAGCTTCATCCTCTAATCCTCCATCAGGGAAATATTCCCCAGATCTTTCAGCCATACCGCCACACACGCATCGCTCGGCATCCTCCAGTCGCCTCTTGGAGAAAGCGCGACCGTACCGATCTTCGGACCGTCCGGCAGACAGGAACGCTTGAACTGCTGGGAGAAAAATCTCCTGCAGAATGTTTCCAGCCATTTCAGGATCGTGACATTATCGTACTCATCCCGAAATGCCCTCTCGGCGAGGCGGAAGATCTTGCTCGGCTCGTATCCGAAACGCAGCATATAGTAAAGGAAGAAGTCGTGCAGCTCATAGGGTCCCACCAGATCTTCCGTCCTCTGGGCGATATCACCATCTTTCGGAGGCAGCAGTTCCGGGCTGACCGGGGTATCCAGCACATCGTAGAGCACCCGCTTCAGCTCCTGATCTTCCGTATCATCCGCGGCATATTTGACAAGATGGCGCACCAGCGTCTTCGGTACAGACGCGTTGACTCCATACATGGACATGTGATCCCCGTTGTAAGTCGCCCAGCCGAGCGCCAGCTCCGACATATCCCCTGTTCCGATCACCATTCCTCCGGTACGGTTGGCAATATCCATGAGCACCTGGGTGCGCTCTCTCGCCTGGGAATTCTCATAAGTCACGTCATGGACCTCCGGATCCTGTCCGATATCCCGGAAATGAATGTTTACCGCGTCTGCGATCCGCACCTCCTTCAGAGTTGCCCCTGTCTTTCTCGACATCTCGCAGGCGTTGTTGTAGGTCCTGTCCGTTGTGCCGAAGCAGGGCATGGTAACTGCAATGATATCCTTCTTGTCCCGCCCCAGCAGATCGAACGCCCTGGCAGTCACCAGCAGCGCCAGCGTGGAGTCAAGTCCCCCTGAAATTCCCACTACTGCTGTTTTCGAATGAGTGTGCGCCAGACGTTTCTTCAGTCCCATCGCCTGGATCGTCAGGATCTCCTCACAGCGCTGTGCTCTCGCCTGATCATCCGCCGGAACAAAAGGACGCTTCGGAAAAGTGCGGGTCAGCTGTGTCTTTTCACTCTCGATATAAAACGGCACCCGGATCAGCGTCCGGACTTCCTCTGTCTGGAATGTGGTATTCTTCCGCCGCTCCGCCACAAGCCTCTGAATGTCCAGCTCAGAGTAAATGATCTCATTGTGATAGCGCTTCGCTTCCTTTAAGATCGTGCCGTTCTCCGCAATGATATTATGGCCTCCGAACACAAGGTCCGTGGTCGATTCGCCCTCTCCTGCGTTGGCGTAGATATAGCCTGCGATCAGCCGTGCCGACTGTCCGGAGATCAGTTCTCTGCGATAACTGTCCTTACCGATAGTCTCGTCGCTGGCAGAGCAGTTGACGATCACGGTCGCTCCCTCCAATGCCGCACCGATGCTGGGAGGGATCGGGGACCAGACATCCTCACAGATCTCCGCGGACACGATCAGATTCTCCATGGCCGTGGCCTGAAAAAGGATCTGCGGCCCAAAGGGGATCCTGTCTCCTTCAAACGTGATATATCCTGCCTCGGACGGCCCCGGCGTAAACTGCCGCATCTCATAGAACTCGCCGTAATTGGGCAGGAAAGTCTTTGTCGTCAGCCCGAGGATCTTCCCTCTGTTCAGTGCTGCCGCCACATTGTACAGCTTGCCTTCTATATCCAGCGGCACACCCACAAACACAAGGACGTCCTTATCTGCCGTGAACTCCGCCAGGTCAAGAAGCGCTTTTCTCGCCGCTGACAGCAGGACGTCATGTGTGAACAGATCACTGCATGTATATCCTGTCACGCACAGCTCCGGAAACACAAGGATCTTTGCCCCGTTATCACATGCCTCAGCAATATCCTCCCGTATCTTCTCTGTATTATACGCCACATCCGCCACCCGGATATCCGGAGTCGCTGCGGCGACCTTGACAAACCCATGTTTCATATTCCAATTCCACCTTCCTGCCTGCTGGCTGCAGACTGATCTTTTATGCGGTCCGGACCGCGTCTTCTATCGGCTCTTTTTGAGCAGCTCTCTCAGTTCATCCACACTGTACTTGTATGCTGTATTGCAGAAATGACATTTCACCTCAATATCCTCTCCATCGTCGATCATGGACTGAATATCCTTCCTTCCAATACTGATGATTGCCTTCTCGATCCGCTCCTTGGAGCAGTTGCAGTAAAACCTGGCCGGCAGTGTGTCCGTGATCTCAAGATCCAGGCCTTCCAGCACCTGGGAGAGCATCTCCTCCGGCGTGTGCCCGTTGTCCAGCATGGAAGTCACTGACTGAATATTCTGGATATTCTGCTCCAGCCTGTTCAGCACCTCATCCTCGATGAACGGCATCACCTGCACGATAAATCCGCCTGCGCACCGCACCGTATTATCCCGCTCCATCAGGACTCCCAGCCCGACAGAGGACGGCACCTGCTCCGACGTGGCAAAATAATATGTCAGATCCTCCGCGATCTCTCCGGTCTGCAGGATCGTCTGCCCGGAATATGGCTCTTTGAGCCCCATATCTTTGATCACTGTGAGAACGCCCTGCCCCAGGGCTCCTCCCACATCCAGCTTTCCGTTCTTCGACGGCAGGATCACATCCGGGTTATGCACATATCCCTTTACATTTCCCTGGCTGTCCGCCGTCACTGTAAGTCCGCCGATGGGTCCGGAGCACTGGATCTGGAGCGTCAGCAGATCATCTGCATTCTTCATCATACTCCCCATCATCACGCCTCCGGTAAGAAGCCTTCCCAGCGCAGCCGTCGCAACCGGGCTGGTGCCGTGCCGCTGTCTCGCCTCTTCCACAAGCTCTGTCGTCACTGCGGCAAATGCCCTGATCTGTGTATTTGCCGCCACTGCTCTTACAATATAATCTTTCATCCTGTCTTTCTCCGTTTCTATCTCTTCTTTTTTCGTAACTATTCACGCCTAACCGCTGTTTTCCCTGATTCTCTGGCGATCACATAGACCCGCTCGCTCTTCTCTCCCGGCGCGCTGCGGGTAAATGCATCATATGCCGTGACAAACTCAAGTCCCGACCTCTGGATGATATCCTTCATCTCATCGATCGTATATCCTCTCTGGTAATGAGTCTCCTGGTACTTTCTGTACAATTCTCTCCCGTCGCCGGAGTTCTCCTCATCCCGGATAAACAGTGTCAGATCATACTCGTTGATCCGCTCATCCTCATAATAGTAATTATCCCAGATAAAGCTGCAGTCCCCCCGGTCCTCCGCGATCGTCTGCTCTCCGAGTATCTCCCGGTACTTATAATCTGTGTTAAAATCAAAAATAAATACCCCGCCGGGATCGAGATAATTGTTTACCAGACGGAAAACCTGCGTCAGTTCATCAGGTTCCGTAATATAATTGACCGAATCACAGACACTGACCGCCGCCCTGACAGTCCCGTAGAGTTCGAACTCTCTCATATCCTGCAGCAGGTACAGGATATCATGTCCTGATGCCAGCTTCTTGTCCATCGCCAGTTCCAGCATTTCTTCGGAATTGTCCACTCCGATCATATCATACCCGTAGCCGGCGAGGATCTCTGTCATTGCTCCTGTTCCGCAGCCCAGATCAAGGATCAGACCTGACTCCGCCCCATATTCTCTCAGCAGTCCGCAGAGGTATTTTCCCCACTCTTCATAGGGGACATTATCCATAAATACATCATAGACCGATGCAAAACTGGTGTATGCTTCCATCTGAATTCCTCCATACCCCCAAAGTTTAACACATTATTCCACTGAATTGTAGATTTTTTTACTTCCTTTTCCCCACACTTAATGGTATAATTCTAAGGCTGTGTTAAAAAAACGTTAAAAACAAAAGAAAGGAATGAAAGTTCAATGGACAACAAGAACGAGTTCAAACCGTATATTCCGGCGGACAAAATCGTCCCGGAATTTACAGTCACTTCTGTCCTGATCGGCTGTATCCTCGCCATCGTATTCGGCGCGGCGAATGCTTACCTCGGACTGCTCGTCGGAATGACCGTATCAGCGTCAATCCCGGCTGCTGTTCTCTCGATGGGTATCATCCGTATCATTCTCCGCAGAGATTCAATTCTCGAGAACAACATGGTACAGACGATCGGTTCTGCCGGAGAGTCACTCGCGGCAGGCGCGATCTTCACTCTGCCTGCATTATTTTTATGGGCTGAGGAAGGAAGAATCGAATTTCCAAGCATCCTGACAATTTTCCTCATCGCACTGTTCGGCGGTATCCTGGGAGTCTGCTTCATGGTTCCGCTCCGCCAGGCACTGATCGTTGAGGAGCACGGGACTCTTCCCTTCCCGGAAGGTACTGCATGTGCGGAAGTCCTCCTCGCAGGTGAGGAAGGCGGAAGCAAAGCGGGATCTGTCTTCAAAGGTCTCGGTATCGCAGCCGTGTATAAACTCATCGCTGACGGATTCAACGTGTTCCCAAGCGAGATCGGCTATGCTTTCAAGGGCTTTGCAGGATCCCAGATCGGTATCCAGGTACTTCCGTCTCTCGCAGGCGTAGGATTTATCTGCGGACCGAAGATCTCCAGCTACATGCTGGCGGGTGGTACTTTAAGCTGGTTCGTACTCATGCCGGCGATCGCGCTGTTCGGCGGAGACGCCGTTATCTTCCCGGGAACTGATCCGATCTCTTCCATGGCTCCCAGCGATCTGTGGGGAAGTTATATTAAATATATCGGTGCCGGCGCGGTGGCTGCGGGCGGTGTGATCAGTCTGATCAAGACTTTCCCGCTTATCATCCGTACCTTTAAACAGGCAATGAAGAGCATGTCCAAGAAGCATGCCAATACTAATGTACTGCGTACACAGCAGGATCTTCCGATGCCTCTTCTGCTGGTGATGATACTGGTGATCGTAGTCCTGATCTGGCTTGTGCCTACCTTCCCGGTCAATCCGATCGGCGCTCTTATCATCGTGGTCTTCGGATTCTTCTTTGCATCCGTTTCCTCCCGTATGGTAGGACTGATCGGTTCTTCCAACAACCCGGTATCCGGTATGGCGATCGCAACACTCATCATCGCGACGCTGCTTCTGAAAGTGACCGGAGCTGACGGCACAACAGGTATGGTCGGCGCGATCGCGATCGGAGGCATCATCTGTATCGTGGCTGCTATCGCCGGCGATACTTCCCAGGACTTAAAGACCGGATTTATCGTAGGCGCAACACCGAAGAAACAGCAGATCGGTGAAATGCTCGGTGTAGTCGTCTCTGCTGCGGCGATCGGATTCGTGCTCTATCTTCTGAACGAGGCATGGGGCTACGGAACCGATAAGATCCCGGCAGCACAGGCTACCATGATGAAACTTCTTGTTGAGGGTATCATGGATGCAAACCTTCCGTGGGCACTGATCCTGATCGGTGTGTTCGTGGCAGTTGTAGCGGAGATCCTGAAAGTTCCAGTCATGCCTTTTGCAGTCGGTATGTATCTGCCGTTCAGCTTAAGTGCAGGTATCATGGCAGGCGGTGCTGTCCGCTTCATCGTTGAGAAGATCAAGGGAAGCGACGCAGAAAAGAAGGCGCGCGGAGACCGCGGTGTACTCTTCACCTCCGGACTCATTGCCGGAGAAGGTATCATGGGAATCATCCTTGCAGTCCTTGCCGTTGTCGGAGCAGCGGACAGGATCAAATTACTGGAGGTGCCGCTCCCGCAGTTTGTAAGCCTTATCATCTTCATCCTGCTTCTGGCTTATCTGTTCAGAGTGTGTATGAAGAAAGAAAAATAATAAAATTAACGTTTTTTCAGCATTTAGTTGCAGCCTGCTGCTTGCAGGCTGCTTCTTTATAGGATAAAGTATAGAGGATAAAAAACATTGGCAGAAGATGCCATATTCACCGGAAAGCCGGCAGAAAGCTCCGCCGGCGCGCGAGTTCGAAAGGAGGACCCGGCACATAAATGAAAGCCAAACAGTCAAAGAACTATCTGGATTATGTTCCCGTAAAAAATCCTGAGATCCAGTATCACGCAGACAGCGATGGGATCGTCACCGTAGAGATCGAGTGGAAAGGCTTCTATCACAGGATCGCCCAGCGGTTCTTCCACCGCCCAAGGGTGAGCGATATCCGTCTGGACACCTACGGCAGCTTCGTATGGCTCATCATTGACGATGTCAGCGATGTACATCAGCTTTCAAAGAAACTGGAAGAAAAATTCCCGGGCATGGAGAAATCTCTTTCACGGCTCATCAAATTTCTTGAGATCCTCCATGACAATCATCTGATCCGCTGGAAAGGAGAAAAATGCAGGTAATACTTCACTATATCCCGTATGTACTGCTGTTTGCCCTTGTCACCGCAGTCATCTATGCATGGGGACTTTGGCGCTCCATGCGGCAGCAGCAGGATCTGTCAAACATGCTCTCCGCTAAGGGAGTCTCAAAAATCAAAAAAACGCTCCGAAAAAACGGAGCGATGACACGGAATGATCTGGAGCCGGTCGTGAGCGGACTGACTGCAAAACAGCCTTTCAGCCGAGAGCAGATCGCCGTGACCGATGCAAAAAAATTTCTCGATTCCATCCTCCCCTATATGGTAAAGCAGAGGATCGTGAAGGAAGAAAAACTGGACGGCAGGACCGTATACCGGTTAAACAGATAAGAGTCCGCTTTATCAGATGAATACAGCCCAGGGCTGCGCCTGATAAAGCGGACTCCTTTTCTTTTTTGTTCACTGTCCGCACCTGACCGCCGCATCTTTCTGTTCCTGAATACAGCAGTGCAGACAGCTGTCTTTATTATTCAGCCAGTCTTCTGAGCACATCTTTCAGCAGCTCATAAAATCTCTCGAAAGAATCCAGCGGAAGATTCTCTTCGGGAGTATGGACATTGTTCAGTGTCGGTCCCACTGCGATTGCATCCAGTCCCGGGATCGCATCTGAGAACAGTCCGCATTCCAGCCCGGCGTGAAGCGCCTCTGTCTTAAGCTCCTCTCCAAACAGCTCCCGGTAGCTCTCGCAGAACACTTCCCGGATCGGAGAAACTTCTCTGTAGCTCCATCCCGGATATTCTCCGCTGAAATCGGCAGTGAATCCGAAGGTGTCTGCCAGAAGTCCGATCCTTTCCTTCATCTCCTCCTGAAGAGACGCCACAGAAGAGCGCGGTGAGAAGACGAGCACAAGCTTATCCGCCTCAGAACGTACAACGCCCATATTGACAGAAGTAACGATGAAGCCGTCCAGCTTCATGTTCCGGCTCTGTACACCGTTCGGTGCCAGATACATCGCTGTGACAAACGCCTTTGCATCTTCCGCCGGAATCGCATCTGCTGTCCTTCCTTCTTCAGAAGTGATCTCGCATGCAAAATTCTCCTCGTAAGGCGTGATCTCGTCTGCCAGTGTCTCAGCAAGGCTGCATGCCAGCTCTTCTGCCTTTTTCGCTTCTTCCGCATCCGCATAGATCAAAGAAGCAGAGCACTCTCTCGGAATGGCGTTGTCCTTGTTTCCGCCGTCGAAGGAGACAAGTTTTCCATTCGTATTTTTCATAAGCTGATAGATCACTCTCGCCATCACGCGGATCGCATTCTGACGCTCTTTATCAATATCCGTTCCGGAGTGTCCTCCCTTGAGTCCTGAGATCTCGATCGACAGCAGTGTTCCCGCAGCAGTCTCCCTGGTGATCGGTCTTGTACATTCAATTCGGAGTCCGCCCGCGCAGCTGATGGTCGCCATTCCTTCTTCCTCGGAATCCATGTTGATCATCGTGCGCGCCGAGATCTGAGACTTGTCAAGAGCTCTCGCTCCGTTGAGTCCCACTTCTTCTTCTGTCGTAAATACACACTCCACCGGCGGATGCACGATATCGTCGTCATCCAGCACCATCATCATGAGAGCGACCGCCACGCCGTTGTCTGAACCGAGCGTTGTCCCGTTTGCTGTGAGAACGCCGTCCTTCACTACAAGGTCGATTCCTTCCTTCTCAAAGTCATGCTCTACCCCTGCGACTTTCTCGCACACCATGTCAAGATGTCCCTGGAGCATGACAGCCGGACGATCCTCAGCGCCCTTGCTTCCGCCCTTTTTGATGATCACATTGTGCGCCTCATCCTGATAGACCCAGAGGCCTCTGTCCTGTGCAAATTTAACCAGAAAATCACTGATTCCCTGCTCGTTTCCCGACCCTCTCGGGATCGCGCTGATCTCTTCAAAAAAGTGAAATAATTTTTCAGGTTTATAACCCGTGATCTTATACTCCATGATCTGATCCTCTTTTCCATAATTGTTATTGGAACCATTTTTCGATCCCACCATACGATTATAGCAGATTCCTCTGCGAAAATCATCTGTCATACATCAGTTTGGTTCGATATTTCCTCTTGACACAGCCATTTTCCTGAACTACAATATTCACGTAAAAAGAATACATCATTTCGGTAGGTGAGGTTACCACAGGGATTGGGTCTATCCCGAAGATTGCTGCCGCGAGATTGTGGAGACACAAAGTGTTGGTCAGCAGGCCGCGTCGTGAAGGCGCTGCCTAATGCAATTGATATGCCCTGTGATACTAAAGCTTGAACGGTGCATTTGCTTTTTGTGGAAGAATTCCGCGCGGACTCTGTCATTGTTCAGGCATTGACGGGGTCTTTTTTATTGCGCTTCTCTCAGAGAAGCCTGCACAGGAAAGGACTCTGCCCGTACCGGATAATTTATATGAAAAAAGGAGGTGAGGTTATGGACTCTGGCGCCAGTTATCACTTGTGCGGCTTAAAAGGAAAAAATCACATAAAGAGAGGGTATTATCATGAACAAGGATATTTTTGTAAAACTTCTCCAGCAGCGCCAGTTCAAAGCTGTGAGGAGTATTTTGGATGTAATGAACGAAGTGGACATAGCCTCACTGCTCTCCGAATTAGACGATAAAGAGCTTGCGCTTGCATTTCGTCTGATCCCGAAAGACAAGGCTGCGGAAGTGTTTGCCAACATGGACGGCTCTATGCAGTCCTATCTGGTCGAGATCTTCACAGAGAAAGAGCTGAAAGAACTGCTGGATGACCTCTATATGGACGATACAGTGGACATCCTGGAAGAGCTTCCCGCCAATCTTGTCAGCCGGATCCTGGACGCTGTCTCACCGGATGACCGGGTCAAGATCAATGAACTTCTGAACTACCCGGACGACAGCGCAGGCAGTATCATGACGACCGAGTATGTGAGCCTGCGCAGAGACATGACCGTGGCACAGTCCATGGCTCATATCAAAAAGACCGGGATACATAAAGAGACGATCTATACCTGCTATGTGACGGAGCAGAGAAAACTGGTCGGTACTGTCTCAGCAAAAGAGCTGATGACAAGCGACGACAATATGCGCATCGAAGAACTGATGGAGACGGAACTCATCTTTGTGCGCACCCACACAGACCAGGAGGAGGTTGCGAAACTCTTTACCAAATACGATCTGATCGCGCTGCCTGTCCTCGATGAAGAAGACTATATGGTCGGTATCGTCACCTTTGATGACGCGATGGATGTCATGGTCGATGAGGCGACCGAGGATATCACGAAAATGGCTGCCATCAACCCCAGTGAAAAGACCTATTTCGATACTTCGGTCTTTACGCACGCGAAGAACAGGATCCCCTGGCTGCTCATCCTGATGTTCACCTCTATCATAACAGGGACGATCATCACAAAATATGAAAACGCATTTGCAGCGATTCCCCTTCTCGTCTCGTTCATCCCAATGCTGATGGACACGGGCGGAAACTGCGGCTCACAGAGTTCCACTCTGATCATCCGTGGAATCGCTCTCTCCCAGATCCATTTCCGGGATATCTTCCGGGTGATCTTTAAAGAGTTCCGCATCTCGCTGATCGTAGGCGCGGTCCTGGCAGTGACCAACGGAATCCGCATTATGATACAGTACGATGATTTTAATCTTGCGCTCGTCATCGCGCTGTCACTGATCGGGACAGTCATCATGTCGAAACTGATCGGATGTATGCTTCCGCTCCTTGCCAGCAGAGTGCACCTTGATCCGGCGATCATGGCCTCTCCTCTGATCACGACACTGGTGGACATCTTCTCAATCTTGATCTACTTCAATATCGCGACCAAGCTTTTCAACTTATGAGCATAAAAAGGAAACGGCGGTGGGAATTATTTCCCGCAGCCGTTTCCTTTTTCTGTATTTTATAAGATTTCTCTGCAGATTCTTCTCCTGCAGATTTCCTGCTACTCGATGACTTTCAGCCATCCCTCCGGTGCCTCGATACGGCCCATCTGGATTCCTGTCAGTGTATCGTACAGCTTCTGAGTTACCGGTCCCATCTTTTCCATTCCGCTCGGGAAACAGATCTCTTCGCCGTGGTTCACGACTTTTCCAACTGGTGAGATAACTGCTGCCGTACCGCAGAGTCCACACTCTGCGAAGTCTTTCACTTCATCGAAGTAAACGTCTCTCTCTTCAACTTCAAGTCCAAGATAATGCTCAGCCACATACATCAGCGACCTTCTTGTGATGGACGGAAGGATCGTCGTAGAGTGCGGTGTCACGATCTTGTTGTCTTTTGTCACAAACAGGAAGTTGGCTCCGCCTGTCTCCTCGACCTTTGTTCTTGTTGCGGAGTCAAGGTACATGTTCTCATCAAATCCGTTCGCATGTGCTGTCACGATCGCATGAAGGCTCATCGCATAGTTCAGACCAGCCTTGATATGTCCTGTTCCATGCGGCGCCGCACGGTCGAAGTCTGAAACACAGATCGTGATCGGCTTCACGCCGCCCTTGAAGTACGGTCCCACAGGTGTCGTAAACACTCTGAACTGATACTCGTCTGCCGGTTTCACGCCGATGACCGGATTGATACCAAACATATACGGTCTGATATACAGGGTTGCTCCCGATCCGTAAGGCGGAACGTACGCTGCGTTTGCTTTTACTGTCTGTACCACCGCATCAACAAAACGGTCCTCCGGGAACACCGGCATCTCCAGACGTTTTGCAGAATCCACCATACGTGATGCGTTCAGGTCAGGACGGAAGGTTACAATGTGTCCGTCCTCAGTCGTATACGCCTTCATACCCTCAAAAACAGTCTGGGCATACTGAAGAACGCCGGCACACTCGTTCATCACGATATTCGGATCATCGATCAGCGCTCCCTCATCCCATTTACCGTCTTTATAATTTGCCACATATCTTTTGTCTGTAGGTATGTAACCGAAACCGAGATTTTCCCAGTCAATGTTTTTCTTCTCCATTGTAACTCCTCCATTCTTCTGCCCTGGCAGTTCCTTAATTTTCTACGGTGCCATTATAATACTATAATTAAGAAAAATCAAGAGTGCGCTCTGTTTTTTATGTTTGATCCTCTTCCGGCCGGCTTTTCTCCGTCTTACCTTACCTCTCCATCATACTGATGGACTCGATCCCGACGCTTCCGCCTCTGACGACCTCGATCGTGCGGAACTCTTCCTTCATCAGCTTTACGACTGCATCATTCTTTGTCGCCGTCTGGACGAATTCTACCAGGACGCTGTCCCTCCCGTAGTCGATGACCTTCGCCTTGAACGTCTCAGCGATCTGGAACACCTCGACCTTGTCCTCCGGCGTACACTTAAACACCTTGACATACAGAATCTCTTTCATCCTGACAAAAATATCTGTAAAATCAATGACCTTGATGACCTCTACCATACGGTTGAGCTGCTTCTTGATCTGCTCAAAAGTCTCGTCATCGCTGACAGTGGCGATCGTCATCCTAGACACGGTCGGGTCCTCCGTCGTACCTACTGTCAGGCTGTCAAGATTGTATGACTTTCCGGAAAACAGCCCGGAGATCTTGGAAAGCACGCCCACCTGGTTCTCGACATAAAGGGAGATCCATCTCTTCTTCATATTATTATCCATCTTTTCTTTCTCCTTTCATTCAAGACTGCCGCCGGCATTCCTGCCCGGTGTGCGGATCAGCCGCATCTGCATTTTATGCGCATATCCGCTAGCAGTCCATGATCATCTCTTCCAGCGTGCCGTCCGGCTTCACCATCGGATAGACCAGTTCTTCCGGATCGATGATAAATTCGATCAGTGTCGGCACTTTCTCGCTCTTCTTTGCCTCCTCGAACGCCGCTGCGATCTCTTCCCGCTTTGTCACACGAATTCCCTTTGCTCCGTAGCTCTCCGCCAGCTTCACAAAGTCCGGCGTGTACGCCGGCATCTCTTCCCCGCCGGTCCTCCTCGTCAGAGCTCCGGAACGGAGGTTCGTCATACTGTAGCGTTTTCCGTAAAACAGCTTCTGCCACTGCCGCACCATGCCAAGATATTCGTTGTTGAATACGCAGAGGATCAGCGGAAGTTCTTCCAGTACCGCAGTCGCAAACTCCTGGATATTCATCTGCATGCCGCCGTCCCCTGAAACCGCGATGACTTTCTTATCCGGATTGCCCAGCTGTGCGCCGATGGCTCCCGGGAACCCGTATCCCATCGTCCCCAGTCCGCCGGACATAATCATCTGCTTCTTCTCGGTGATCTCCGTATACTGGGCAACAAACATCTGATGCTGTCCCACGTCCGCCACGATGATCGCGTCATCGAACTGACGGTTCATCTCGTCAATGATATCCTTGGGGCTCATCTGCGCCCTGTTCTTCATAGTCAGCGGATGCTCTTCCTTCCATGCTCCGATCTGTTTTATCCATGCCCCTGTATCACACGGCTCCACATATTCATTCATCTTCGTGACCGCTTCCAGCGCATCCGCCACGATCGGAATATCTACATGAATATTTCTGGAGATGGATGCCGTATCAATATCGATATGGACGATCTGCGCCTTCGGTGCAAAAGCGTGGAGTTTGCCGGTGATACGGTCATTGAACCTTGTCCCGATGGAGAAGAGGAGATCGCATTCACTCACCGCCATATTTGCCGCATACGCCCCGTGCATTCCAAGATTCCCGATAAACAGCGGATGGTTCGTCGGTACTGCGCCGCGCCCCATGATCGTGGTCACGACCGGAACATTCGTCTTATTCACTACCTCTGTAAATTCCGCGTTCGCCCGCGCAATGTTCACGCCGCCTCCGGCCAGGAAGAGAGGTCTCTCCGCCTTTTTCAGCATCTTCAGAGCACGCTTGAGCTGTCCCATATGGACACTTGTATTCGGTTTATATCCACGGATATTTACTGAATCCGGATAATCCGCGCTTCCCAGTTCCGCCATCACATCTTTCGGAAGATCGATCAGTACTGGGCCCGGTCTTCCTGTCCGGGCGATGTAGAACGCTTCCTTGATGATCCTGCCCAGATCTTCTCTGTTTCTCACCGTCACGCCGTATTTTGTGATGCTCCGCGTGATGCCCACGATATCGACTTCCTGAAAGGCGTCGTTACCGATCAGATGTCGCGCCACCTGCCCTGTAAAGCAGACAAGCGGGACGCTGTCATAATTTGCTGTCGCGAGGCCTGTCACAAGATTGGTCGCCCCGGGTCCGCTGGTAACCAGGCATACGCCTACTTTTCCTGTCGTCCTTGCATAGGCGTCCGCCTCATGGACCAGAGCCTGTTCATGCCTCGGCAGGATGACCCTGATATCATTCTGTTTGTACAGCTCGTCGCTGATATCGATCGTACACGCTCCGGGATAACCAAAGACTGTGTCCACCCCTTCTTCCTTTAACGCTCTCACCAGTAATTTGTTTCCAGAAATCTGTCTCAATTTGCTACCTCCTTCTTTTCAGCACGCCGCGCAGACGCCGCTCCTGACCGGACCGGTCTGCCGCCCGGCGATTCATCCGGCAGAAAGAAAAAGCCCCAAGCACCGATATGCTTAGGGCGAATCTTTCATCCGTGTTACCACCTAAATTCAGAGAAAATTCTCTGCACTCTGCCGATACGGGAATCAATCTCCTGCAGTTCTTTCCGAAATCTGCTCTTACATTCCGATACCGCTTCCCTGTAACGTGGGAAAAACGTTGAAGCCTACTTGTACATCCGATCAGGCGCTTCCGGCGGATCCTTCGCCGGACTGTACATCCTTCTCTCTGTCGTTCGGTCCACTGCTCGAAGGCTACTTCCACAGTCCCTTCACGGAGATTCTCACCTGCCATCTCCTCTCTTTGCATCAGAAAACTGTGTACTCCTCCTTGTCACTGCATTTTATTATGATCTAAAAACTGAAATTTAAATACATTATAGTGTGTATTATTATCTTTGTCAATCGCGTATTCTTGATCTTTTTTATCCTGAAATAACAATTCAGCCATAAGGCACGAGCTGAGCTGTTACTTCTTCAGCTCCGTCTGCTTCTGTTCTCTGGTACGGTGAGAAATCAGGCTGGAGATCTGGCTGGTTATTTCTTATTCGCTGTACTGCAGTTCCGCAGCGCTCCGATCACCGTGTAGATCACCAGGGCGGCAATGTTCGCCATCACCACGCTTGCCCCTGCCGGCGTCGCGCACAGATAGGACACTGTGATCCCCGCCACGAAGCACACCACCGAGACTGCCGCCGCACTGATCACCACCCCGCGGAACGTCCTGCACACCCGCATGGACGTGAGCGCCGGGAAAATGATCAGGCTTGAGATGAGCAGCGCGCCCATCATCCTCATGCCGAGTACGATGGTCACCGCAGTGAGCACCGCAATCAGCGTATTGTACAGCCCCGCCTTCACGCCTGTCGCCTGCGCAAAGGTCTCATCGAACGTGATCGCGAAGATCTTCTGATAGAAGAAGACGAAAAGCACGAGCACGATCACCGAGAGGACGACGCTGAGCACAACATCCTCCCCGCTCATCGCCAGGATGCTGCCGAACATATAGTTATACACATCTGTATTCATCCCTGTCGAGAGCGAGATCACCATCACACCCACTGCCAGCGAGCTGGTGGAGATCAGCGCGATCGCCGCGTCCCCTTTGATCTGGCTGTTTCCGCTGATCCGAAGGAGCAGGACAGCCGCCAGGATCACCACCGGGATCGCCACCGCGAGAGGCGCAGCGTTCAGTGCCGTCGCCACCGCGAGGGCGCCGAATCCCACATGGGAGAGACCATCACCAATCATCGAGTACCGCTTCAGCACAAGGCTCACTCCGAGCAGCGCAGAGCACAGCGCAACCAGAGCGCCCACGATAAACGCACGCACCATAAAAGGATAAGAAAGCATTTCGAGCAATGTCTCAATCATTCCGGTCACCTCCGAGAAACGTTCTCCCCACTCTGCTCCTGCGGTAGTCCTCCGCCGTCCCGAAGAACAGCACCTTCTCCTGCAGGTGGAGGATATGACTTGCGTCCTCCACAGCGCTCTCGATATCATGAGATACCATGACTACGGCAATGCCGGAGTCCCTGTTGATCTTGCGGATCAGCTGATAAAACTCCGCTGTGACGATCGGATCCAGTCCTGTCACCGGCTCGTCCAGAAGCAGCAGTGTCTTCGTCGCGCACAGCGCCCTCGCAAGGAGCACTCTCTGGCGCTGTCCGCCTGAGAGATCCCGGAAGCACTGCTTCGCCAGATCCCGGATGCCCAGGATCTCCATCTTTTCATATGCCTGCTGCCTGTCAGCCGCCGTGTAAAAGGGCTTAAGCCCCCGGCTGTTCAGCCTGCCGGAGAGGACCACCTCATACACGCTGGCAGGAAAATCTTTCTGTACATCCGTCTGCTGGGGCAGGTATCCGATCTCATTCTGCTTCAGCCCGTCCCCGAACACGATCCTGCCGCTCTCCACGCCTTTCAGTCCGAGAAGGCTCTTGACGAGGGTGCTCTTTCCCGAGCCATTCTCCCCGACAATACACAGATAATCCCCTGTATTGATCTGGAAGTTCAGATCGCGGACCACGGTCTGTCCCTCATAGCCGATGGATACATTTTCACACTTTATCAAAGCCATCAGTTCAATACCTCCTTCAGAGTCTCCACGTTTTTCTGCATCATGCTCAGATAGGTTTCCCCCTCTTCGAACTCCTCCGCCGTCAGATTATGGCAGCTGTAGAATGTCCTCACTTCAGTGCCGGTTGCCTCGGCGATGGCGCCGGCGATATTTTCATTGCTCAGCTCCATCTTCAGGACTGCAGGCACTTTCTCCTCCCTCACCTTATTGATGAGAAATGCCATCGTTGCCGCGCTGGGCTCCGTATCAGAAGCACACCCCGGAAAAGCCGCGTAATAGTCCAGGCCGTATTCATCCGCAAAATAGCGGAACGGGAAACGGTCTCCGAAGATCACCAGACTGCGCTCTGCGCTGTCCACCACACTCCGGAACTCTTCATCGAGCTCTGCCAGCTCCTCCTCATAGGCCGCTGCATTTGCCTCATAGACCTGCTCATTGTCCGGATCGCTCTCTACAAGCAGATCTTTGATCTGCTCCACGATCTGCGATGCGTTGACCGGAGAGGTCCACACATGCTCATCGATCTCATGGACAGAATGGGCATCCTCTTCCTCATCCTCGTGATGCACGTCTTCCTCATCCTCATGGGTGTGTCCGGGCTGCTCCTGCATTCCTTCCACATGTTCTTCCTCGAGAGTATCTACACAGTCCATGAGCTTCAGCGTGACCATGTCCGCCTCCGGCATGGAATCCAGGATGTCCTCCACCCAGGCGTCATTCTCCCCGCCTACATAGATGAAGATATCGCTGTTCTGGATGGCGATGATGTCCTGGGGCGTCGGCTCATAGGAGTGGGTCTCCTCCCCCGGCTTCAGCAGCATCTTCAGATCCACACTGTCCCCGGCGATCTGACGGACGAAGTCGTACTGAGGGAAGATGGTCGTCACAACACTGATCTTTCCGTTGTCCGCCTCATTTTCTACGCGGTCCGCCCCGCATCCTGTGAGCGCACCTGCGAAAAGCAGGCTGCAGGCCGTCAGAATGCTCACTGCTCTTCTCCGATAACTCTTCCTTATCGTCTTTCCTGTCATGGGGTATCCTTTCGCCTCTCATATTTTGTAAAGGCAAATTCCAGATCAAAGCAGGTCTGCTCCTCGCCCTCTTCCGTCATCTCCCATTCTTCCATCTCATCCAGGTTCGGGAAGAAGGTGTCCGCCTGAAATGCCTGGTCGATCTTTGTAACATACACCGTATCGCAGTAAGGAAGGAGCATGCGGTAGATGCTCTCGCCTCCGATCACGTACACATCATCTGTATTGTACTTTTTCAGTTCTTCAAAAAGTTCAGCCTCACTGTGTACGATGACCGCGTCCTTCACACTGTAATCCGGGTTCTTCGTCAGAACGACGTTCGTTCTGTTTTTAAGAGGCAGTCCGTTGGGAAAGCTCTCCAGCGTCTTTCTCCCCATCACCACGACCTTTCCCGTAGTCGTCTGCCTGAAAAATTTCATATCTGAAGGAATGCTGACCAGAAGCCTGTTCTGGTATCCGATCCCCCAGTTTCTGTCTGCCGACAAGATTGCCTTCATCTGTCCTTCTCCTTTCTGCTCCTGCTGGTCATTTCACTGCTATACCGCCACAGGAATATTTTTGATCTGCGGATGTGTCTCATAGTCATCAAGCCTTACGTCATCCGGCGTAAAGTCATAGAAATCCGTGATCTCCGGATTCAGCCAGAACTTCGGCGCCGGGAGCGGTTCTCTTGAGATCAGTTCCTCGACCATCGGGATGTGACGGTCGTAGATATGGGCGTCTGCGATCACATGGACAAACTCACCCGCCTTCATGCCGCATACCTGGGCAAACATATGGAGGAGCACTGCGTACTGGCATACATTCCAGTTGTTTGCCGTCAGCACGTCCTGGGATCTCTGGTTCAGGATCCCGTTGAGTGTCAGCACATCACTGTCCTTCTCCTTCGTCACATTAAATGTCATGCTGTACGCACAGGGATACAGATGCATCTCATGCAGGTCCTGGTGAACATAGATATTGGTCATGATACGGCGGCTGTACGGATTGTTCTTCAGGTCATAGATCACCCGGTCTACCTGATCCATCATGCCTTCTTTATACTGATGCTTTACGCCCATCTGATAACCATACGCCTTCCCGATCGAACCCGTCTCGTCTGCCCAGCTGTCCCAGATGTGGCTCTTCAGCTCATGCACATTGTTGGATTTCTTCTGCCAGATCCACAAAAGTTCATCCACGCAGCTCTTGATCGCCGTACGGCGCAGGGTCAGCGCGGGAAATTCCTTCGACAGATCATATCGGTTCACCACCCCGAATTTCTTGATCGTATACGCAGGAGTCCCGTCCTCCCACACCGGACGCACCTTCTCGCCTTCCGTACTCGTGCCGTTCGCTATGATATCCCGGCACATATCGATAAATACTCTGTCTGCGTAGCTCATAGTTTCCTCCTTCATATCACGCCATGCATTTTATCCGTTCAAAACTTCTCCGATTTCCGGCTGCGGTCACGGATCTGCAATATTATAGAGCAGTTTCTCCAGATTTTTTGTCAGGGATTCCACTTCTCTCTTCGTCATTCCTCTTGTCAGCTCCCGGTCCAGCTTCCGCCGGTCCGTCTCCATCCTCCGCTGGATATCGTAAGCCTTCTCTGTCAGATAGATATTCTTCTTTCTCTTGTCCCTGGCATTCGGGACACACAGGATATACCCCTTTTCATCCAGACGCTTCAAGATCCCCGTCACTGTGGGATTCTTAAGATTCAGCCCCTTCTCCACATCTCTCTGGCTGACTTCATCCTTGCTGGTATGAAAGAGATAGTCGAGCACAGCGCACTGGGAAGATGTGATGCCGATCTTCCGCAGCCGCTCATTCAGATCCTTCTCATATACATTGTTTATCTGCTTTATCATAAAACCGATCGGTCTGCTCCGATCCTCCATTCCGCACTCACCCTGTCTTCCTCTATTCTGCGTTCACTCAGTTTTATTCCCGGAACCGGCTCTCTTTCCGCAGTGGATCAGTATTCTCTGATCACGCTGCTGATCTCGGAGATGCTTTCCATCTCCCTGAGTTCGCTCAGCGCGCTCTTCATATGCTTCTCTTTCACTTTTTCCGTGACCACGACGAGTTCCGCGTGCTCTTCCCGGGCGTTCTTCTGCACAACGCGGGCAATGCTCACATTGTGTTCCCCGAATACCTGAGCAATCTGTGCAAGGACTCCAGGGCGGTTCTCCACCTGCATCCGCAGGAAGAACTTATTCTCCACCTCTCCGAAATCCTTCACCGGGATCTGACGGTAACAGGTACAGCTGATCCGCCCCGTACAGTTATATGCCAGGTCTCTCGCCACGTCTATCACATCTCCGGCCACTGCGCTGGCCGTGGGCATCTCTCCCGCTCCACGGCCGTAGAACATGGCGTCGTCCACCGCGTCTCCGTGGATAAATACCGCGTTGAAAGAATCCCTCACAGATGCAAGCGGATGATCCTTTCCGATCATCATCGGATACACGCCGACCTCGATCCCTGTCTCTGTACAGCGCGCCACACCCAGCAGCTTGATCACGCTGTCGAACTCTCTGGCATACTCGATATCCGCCGCCGTGATCTTTGTGATCCCCTCTGTATACACATCTGAAAATACAACCCTCGAGTGGAATGCAATGGAAGCCATGATCGCCACTTTTCTTCCCGCGTCCAGCCCTTCCACATCCGCCGTGGGATCCGCCTCCGCATACCCCAGCTCCTGCGCCTGCTTTAACGCGTCCGCGAACTCCATTCCCTCTTCAAACATCTTCGTCAGGATATAGTTTGTCGTCCCATTCACGATTCCCAGCACATCTGAGATCTCATTCGCCGCAAGACACTGCTTCAGCGGCCGGATGATCGGGATCCCGCCGGCAACGGCAGCTTCAAAGAGGAAATCCTTTCCATACTCCTGAGCGGTATCCAGAAGGATCCTTCCTTCTTCTGCGATCAGGTCCTTGTTCGCGGAAACGACATTCTTCCCAGCCTTCAGCGCCTCAAGGATGATCGTCTTTGCAGGTTCCATGCCGCCCATCACCTCGACAACGATCTGGATCTCATCGTCTCCGACGATCTCGTGCCAGTCATCCGTCAGAAGAGCCGGATCGATCCCTTCTCTCTTCTTATTCATATTGTGCACGAGGATCTTCTTGATCTCCAGCTCCGCTCCGATCGTCTTCTCCATGATATCCGCACGCTTTCTGAGCAGCTTATACACTCCTGTACCAACTGTACCAAGCCCTAACAGGCCGATCTTGATCTTCTTCATCCTGACACCTCACTTAAGCATTTCTTGCGTATTCTGTCCCACGCCGGGGGCAGATGGCAATATTCACAGTATAGCACAGATGTCAAGGAGAAGAAAAGCCCTGTAAACGAAGTTCTCCATTAAACAAAAAACACCTGAACTTCTCTTTCAAGAAATTCAGGTGTATGAAGAGCGACAGACGGGGCTCGAACCCGCGACCCCGACCTTGGCAAGGTCGTACTCTACCAACTGAGCCACTGTCGCATTTCCTGTGTTCCGTCGACCGGAACAATAAGTACTATACTATAACCCCTAAGAAAAGTCAACACTTTTTTTCAAAAAAATTATTTATTTTTTTCTTGAGCTGGAATCACCTGCTTGTAACAGCCGGATACATCCGTTATAATGAGAAAGGTAAAATTCCGAAACCTCAGATGCTCTGAAAGAATACAGAGAGATCATCTGAAGAATGACAGACGCTTCAGCGCGGAAAGAATAAGAAAGAATGAAATTGGAAAGGAGCAGAAGACCATGAAATTTATATATCCTGCTGTTTTTCGGCAGACAGAAAACGGAGGCTACAAAGCCTGGTTCCCGGACCTGGAATGCTGTGAGGCATCCGGAGAGACTCTGGAAGACGCCATTGAAAACGCCAATGAGGCAGCCCGCACCTGGATCACGGTAGAACTGGAGGAGGACGATCCGCTTCTGCCCTATGTCTCAGACCACGAGGACATCGAGACAGAGGAGGGCGACATCATCCGGAATATTTCTGTGAACATCCGCTTTTATGAAGGATGGGACGAATAAGAAAAAGAACAGTCACAAGGCCGCAGCCTTCTGACTGTTCTTTTTCTTCTTTTTTGACCTTCGAACAGCTTCTTCTGATTCAGGATCAGTTTCCGCACTCAATACTGATCTCATTGAACTTGTCAAGGATATCGTCCAACTGCAGCTCTGTCTTCTCCTTCCCCGCAAGATCCATCACAATCTCCCCCTGATGCATCATCAGAAGGCGGGTTCCGTATTCCACGGCATAGCGCAGATTATGGGTCACCATGATCGTAGTGAGCTTTTTCTCCCTCACAATCTTATCTGTCAGCTCCATGATCAGTTCTGCCGTTTTCGGATCCAGAGCGGCCGTGTGCTCGTCAAGGATCAGGAAATCGATGGGCGTCATAGTCGCCATGAGAAGCGCGATTGCCTGGCGCTGTCCGCCGGACAGAGAGCCTACCCTGATATCCATCTTATCTTCCAGCCCCAGTCCCAGCTGGCTGAGCAGTTCTCTGTAATACTCTCTTCTTCCCCTGTTGATCCCCCGGCTCAGTCCGTAGAACTTTCCTTTATTATCCGCAAGAGACATGTTCTCAAGGATCGTCATGGACGGGCAGGTTCCCATCGCCGGGTTCTGATAGACACGTCCGATCTTCCGGTTTCTCTTATATTCCTTCCTGTTCGTGATATCCTCGCCGTTCATGATGATCTGTCCGGCGTCCGCAGGAATGCTTCCACAGAGGATATTGAGCATGGAGGTTTTTCCCGATCCGTTGCTCCCGACGACTGAGACGAACTCTCCGTCGTTGATCTTCAGATTAAAATTTTCAAAGAGGCACATCTCATTTACTGTGCCGGGATTATAATATTTGTCAATTCCCTTGAACTCAAGCATTTTTCTTCACCTTCTTCCTGCGCTCCATGCCGATGATCAGAATGATCAGGAACAGGACCGCCGTGATCAGTTTCATATCCTGCGGCTGGAAGAATTTCAGAGCCGCCGCGACGCAGGCTTTGTATATGACAGATCCGATCAGGACCGCCGTAGTCGCTTTCATAAAGGTCAGATTCCGGAACAGGCTTGTGCCGATGATCACACTGGCAAGTCCGATCACGATCGAGCCTGTACCGCTGGAGATCTCAAATACCTTCTGCTCCTGGCAGAAAATACATCCCGCCAGAGCCACAAGTCCGTTTGCAATGGCAAGACCCAGGATCTTGATATTGCCCTGATCCTTCGCCAGTGAAGTGACGAGCACATCATTGTCCCCTGCCGCGCGGAGCAGGAAGCCGGATTTGGTCTTGAGATAGAGATCCAGCAGGATCTTGCTGATCACTGTGATGACGAGCACGATGATCAGTGTCTTGTATGTGCCCAGTCCTCCGGAAAAGATTCCGTTGATAAATGAATTTTCAAAAATGCTGTCCTCTCCGAAGATCGGTACGTTCGCCGTTCCCGCCAGACGGAGGTTGATCGTCCAGAGAGCCGTCATCATAATGATCCCCGAGAGAAGATCCCGGACTTTGAATTTCACATGGATCAGTCCGGTACAGACTCCTGCTGCCGCGCCGATCAGGAACGATGCAGGAAGGGTGAGATACGGATTGACTCCGTTTGTAATCATTGTCGCTGTCAGCGCCGCCCCGAGAGGGAAGCTGCCGTCCACGGTCAGATCCGGGAAATCCAGGATCTTGTATGTGATATACACTCCCAGCGCAAGGATCCCGTAGATCAGTCCCTGCTCCAAAATTGTGATATAGATACCCATAAATATGCCTCCGGTCATCCGCCCGCCGGGCGGGCTGTCATTTCATACTTTACCGGCAGACCTGTTCGTCTGCCGGCATTTTTCTTCTTACTTGTTTATTATCTGTTAAGTAACTGTTTACGCCTAACCAATGCTGTCAAAGCTCTCCACCGCTGTTGACAGAAGCTCATCATCGATCGTGATCCCGAACTTCTCCGCCACAGCCAGGTTCACATAGAATCCCGGTTCACTGATCGTCTCGTAATTCATCTCTGACGCTTCTGCCTCGCCCTTCAGGATCTTTGCCGCCATCTTTCCGGTCTGTTTTCCAAGTTCGATGTAGTCGAGTCCTTCCGCCGCCAGGCAGCCTTTTCTCACCTGCTCGATCTCGCTTCCGAAGACCGGGATGTTCTTCTCGTTCGCCTTGTCAAGGATCGTCGCAAGAGAATTGACCACTGTATTGTCTGTCAGATTGGTCAGGCAGTCCACCTCCGAGAGAAGATTATCCGCCGCAAGTGAGATGTCCGCCGTCTGCGTCACGCCCGACTCCACGATAGTAAATCCATAGTCCCCCGCCAGCTCCTTGTATGTCTCCAGAGCGGAAACGGAATTCACCTCGCTTGTGGTGTACATGATACCGATCTTCTCTGCATCCGGCAGGATCTCCCGGATCATCTCGAGCTGCTCCTTGATCGGAAGCTCATCGCTTGTTCCCGTCACATTTCCCACCGGAGTGCCGTCCTCACCAGCGAGCTTTGCTGTGACCGGATCGGTCACCGCTGTGTATACGACCGGAATGTCCGTGTTCATGGCGGACACATACGCTGCCTCCGCGCTGGGCGTCGCGATCGCACAGATCAGATCCACGCCGTCTGAGACGAATCCGTCCGAGATCTGTCTTGCCGTTCCCGCGTCTGCCGCGGCATTTCCTTCCTCAACGGTCAGGTTCTCTCCCTCAACGATGCCTTCCTCTGCAAGCCCCTCCAGAAATCCTTCCTTGCAGTTTTCAAGAGAACCGTGCTCCGCGAACTGGGAGATGCCGATCGTGTAGGACTTCTCCCCGTTTCCGGATGCGGAAGATCCGCTTCCTGACGATCCGCACGCTGCCAGGCTCACTGTCATTATTGCTCCTAAGATTACTGCCAATACTTTCTTTTTCATAATTTCATTCTCCTTTTTTCTCTTTCTTCAAAAGCAAAGGAGCCGATTCTGGACCCTTATTTTATTCCGCCGGAAAGTCTTCCGGTCTGTCCAGCAGAATAAAAAACCGCCTCAAGCATAATGCTTGAGACGGTAATAAATTCCATTTATTATCGCGGTACCACTCAAATTGACCTGTGTCCACTTTCTCACGTACTAACATACGCTCCTGATTGATAACGGGTTCGGTTCCCGGCGGCGCCTACTCTTTTCATTTCAGACCGCCCTCGAAAGTCCATTCAGAATTAAAATCCATACGGCAATCCCACCGCCTGCCGCTCTCTGTGATTTCTTTTAAAACCTACTCCTCTTTCTCATCGGTTTTTGCTTTTGCTGTGTTCTATTCTAGTTGTCCCAGCCGCATTTGTCAAGGACTTTTTTCTCCCGGTCTTACTCTTCCTCTGCCGCAACCTTAAGTCCCAGCTCTTCCAGCTGCTTCGCATCAGCCGGAGTCGGAGCCTCCGTCATCAGACAGGACGCGTCCTTCACCTTCGGGAATGCGATCACGTCGCGGATGCTGTCCTGCTTCGCCATGAGCATGACAAGACGGTCCAGGCCGTAGGCAAGTCCTGCGTGCGGCGGTACTCCGTACTTGAACGCCTCAAGCAGGAATCCGAACTGGCTGTGCGCCTGCTCCTTCGTGAATCCCAGCGCCTCGAACATCTTCTCCTGGATGTCGTTCTGATGGATCCTGACGCTTCCGCCGCCGATCTCATTTCCATTGAGAACGATATCGTAAGCCTTCGCGCGCACCTTTCCGAGCTCGCCCTGCTCCAGAAGCGGAAGGTCCTCTTCCATGGGCATGGTGAACGGATGATGCATGGCAAGGTAACGGCCCTGCTCATCGCTCCACTCGAACTGCGGGAACTCTGTGATCCACACGAAGCGGTATTCATCCTTGTTCAGAAGGTCAAGCTGCTTTGCCAGCTCCACACGGAGCGCTCCCAGGGAATCCCAGACAACTTTATTCTTGTCCGCCGCGAACAGGAGCAGGTCTCCCGGCTCTCCGCCCATTGCAGAGATCAGTTCCTTCATCTCTTCCTCGCTCATGAACTTCGCGAAGGAAGATTTCACCGTGCCGTCCTCCTGGAGCGCGATGTATGCCAGTCCCTTTGCGCCGTAGTCTTTCACAAATGCAGTCAGCTTGTCAATCTTCTTTCTCGGCATCGCGCCCTGTCCCTTGGCGTTAATGCCTCGCACGCTTCCGCCGTTCTCGATGGCGCCCGTGAACACACCGAAGCCGCATCCTCTCACCACGTCGGTCACATCGGTCAGCTCCATGCCGAAGCGCAGGTCCGGCTTATCAGAACCAAAGCGGTCCATGGCCTCCTGCCAGGTCATCCTCTGGATCGGGAGCTGCACGTCAATATTCATCACGTCCTTGAACAGCTTTGCAAGATATCTCTCATTTACATCGATCACGTCGTCCACATCGACAAAGGAGAGTTCCATGTCGATCTGTGTGAACTCCGGCTGTCTGTCCGCACGCAGGTCCTCGTCGCGGAAGCATCTCGCGATCTGGATATAGCGGTCGAATCCGGAGCACATCAGAAGCTGCTTATAGAGCTGCGGAGACTGCGGGAGTCCATAGAAGCAGCCCGGATGGATACGGCTGGGGACAAGGTAGTCCCTGGCTCCCTCAGGTGTCGTCTTGCCCAGCATGGGGGTCTCGATCTCCAGGAATCCTTCTTCTGTGAAGAACTGGCGCGTCAGTGTCATGACCTGGCTCTTCAGCATGAGATTTCTCTGAAGATCCGGTCTTCTCAGGTCAAGGTAGCGGTACTTCAGGCGCACCTCCTCCTTCGTCCTGGAATTCTCTTCCACCGGGAACGGCGGAGTCAGAGACTCTGACAGGATGCGAAGCTCCGTCGGGAAGATCTCGATCTCACCGGTCGCGATCTTGTCATTGACCGCGCCGGAACGCTTTGCAACGGTTCCCACAATGGCGACCACATACTCCGAGCGAAGCCCTGCCGCTTTCTCAAGCAGCGCGGCGTCTGTCTTCCCCTCTTCACATACGACCTGTATGATTCCGGAACGGTCGCGCACGTCAACAAACACGAGACCGCCCTTATTCCTGTTCTTCTGCACCCATCCCATGATGGTCACTGTCTCGCCCACATTTGCTGCAGACAGCTCACCACAGCGATGGGTCCTCTTTAATCCCTGCATTGATTCAGCCATTGTACACCTCCGTAATATCTGTATATCCCTGTTCCGCAAGCTGTTCCTTCTGGAACTTCTTGTTCTTCTTCATATTCGCGATCATCACCTGTTTTCCCGCATCCCGCTCGGCCTTCGCCTCTTTCAGCACTTCCAGCAGCTTCTCCTGAGGCAGTTTTTTGTCGAGAAGGTAAGCCTTCTTGTCTCTGCTCGTGGGAACCTGGAAGCCTCTCTCAAGCAGAAGCATGATGATACGTTCAAATCCGATGGAGAAGCCGACCGCAGGAGTGTCCTGCCCGGTGAACTTTCCGATCATCTTATCGTAGCGTCCGCCGCCTCCGACAGATCCGCCGAACTCATCCATGGAGATCTCGAAGATAGTCCCCGTATAATAGGACATTCCACGGACCAGCGTCGGATCAAACTTCATGCGGAACTTTGCCTCTTTCGCGCTCTCCACACTGGTAATGATCATTTCCAGCGAATCCGCCGCCTCAGGCGCAAGAAAGCCCTGTAACTTCTCCTTGCACATACGAACGCCTTCCACATCGCCTGTAATCTCCTGAAACAGTGCAAGATACTTTTCCACCGATTCTTCCGCATATCCGTTCTCCTTCAGCTCCGCTGCCACTCCGTCCATACCGATCTTGTCCATCTTGTCCAGAGTGATGAACACACTGTCATAGTCCTTCTCCTTGAATCCGCTGTACGCTGCCATCGCCTTCAGGAAACGACGGTCATTGATACGGATCGTAAAGTTCTTAAAATCCAGCTTTCCAAGCAGAGACGTCGTCGCCAGGATCAGCTCGATCTCCGCCAGGTTGGACGGCTCGCCCAGGATATCGATATCACACTGCATAAACTGGCGGAAGCGCCCTCTCTGGGGTCTGTCCGCGCGCCATACATTGCCCATCTGCAGCGCTTTGAAGGGCGCCGGCAGCTCATTCGCATGATTCGAATAATAACGGCACAGCGGCACGGTCAGGTCATACCGGAGCCCGCCGTCCACAAGATCCGCCTCTTCCTTCGCCTCATCGATCTTCAGCTTCTCGCCTCTCTTTAAAATCTTGAATATCAGTTTCTCATTGTCACCGCCCTGCTTGCTTAAGAGATTCTCAAGATGCTCCACGCACGGAGTCTCGATCGAGGAAAAACCAAACGATCTGTAGGTATCCTTGATCAGACCGATGACATAATCCCTGACTTCCATCTCGGAGGGCATCATATCCTTCATCCCGGTGACCGGTTTCTTCTTCAGCGCCATAACCATTCTCCTTTTCGTTCTATCATTTCATCAATACGGCTGATATATTCCGTGATGTTCTTCACATTTTCAATGCGAACCAGACCGATCTCCTTCCCGTTCTCCGTCCGGATCGGCTCCTTAAGCAGGATCTTCGTCGAAGCTCCTGCACCTGCGGCAAGGATAGTCTGCTTTTCTTCCATAATTAGTATATTGTAAATTCCCGCTTTGTCAACCTCTGCATAGCCCACATTCTCGAAATTGCCGGCAATATTCTTCTGCCGGTACAGATAATAGGGCTTCAGTCCCATCCCCCGGGCACATTCTGAAGCATCCTCGATCATCTGTGTGATCTCCGAGTGAAGCTGCGCCGTCCTGCCCTCCTGGCCGAACCGCGCCGCCCGCTTGATCGCAAGGGCATGTACGGTCAGGCTGTCCGGGTGGAGCGCTTCCACCTGTCTCAGCGTATCCTGCATATCCGCCGCCGTCTCGCCCGGAAGGCCGGCGATCAGATCCATATTGATGTTGTCAAAGCCGAGCCGCCGCGCCATATGAAATGCTTCCACCACATCCTGTACCGTGTGTCTCCTCCCCACCAGGTCCAGTGTCTTCTGCTGCATGGTCTGGGGATTCACCGAGATCCGGGTAACCGGGTACCTGCGGATCACGCGGAGCTTCTCCTCCGTGATGCTGTCCGGCCTGCCCGCCTCGATGGTAAACTCCAGTGTATGGCTGAGATCAAAATACTCTGTCACTGCCTTGAGCAGCCGGTCCATCTGCTCCGGCTCAAGAGTCGTAGGCGTACCGCCACCGATATAGACCGTGTCCGGCCTCCTTCCCGCCGCCATCTCTCCCAGCGCTTTCAGCTCCCGGATCAGCGCGTCCAGATATCCGTCTACCCGGTCCCGCCACACATCGATGGGGGAAGAACTGAATGAGCAGTAGGAGCAGACGCTCGGACAGAAGGGGATCCCGACGTACAGGCTGAATCCTTCCTCGCAGTCCAGACGCGAGAGCAGCTCATGCTCCCTGCACGCGGTCTCATAGGCCAGCTGCGCCTTCTCCGGGCTGACGAGATCTTCCTCCTGAAAGGATCTCAGGATCTCTTCCCGGCTGATCCCCGCCTCCAGCTTCTGCATGATCAGCTTGGTCGGGCGCACCCCCGTGAGGATCCCCCAGGCAAGCTTCTCCCCTGTAAAGTTCTCCAGATAACGGTACACACTGCGGGTGACCGCCCACTTCTCCTCCTGGAGCTGACGCTCATCCGGATCGGATATCCGCGGAAGCCCCACATCTTCCGGGAAGACGGAAAAAGAGGAACCTCCCGGCATCTCAAGCGTCACGAGAGCTTCCTGTTCCCCATCCACCTTCTGTTCTACGTCCTCCCCAGGATAGAAGGACTTAACGATATGGTAGATATTATATGTAAATTTGTTTCTCTTACTGTCGATCCTGATCATAATCTTCCTCCGAACCGTAAAAAAGGGCTGCCCTCACACAGCCCACTTTTTCAGAATTACCTTTCCTGTAATCTGTCAGACAAATGGATTGTATTTTTTCTCATAGCCGATGGTCGTCTCTTCCATGTGCCCCGGGTATACCTTCGTCTCCTCCGGCAGCACCATCAGCTTCTCGCGCACAGAGCGGACCAGCTGGCTGCTGCTCCCCGTAGGGAGATCCGTCCGTCCGATGGATGCGTGGAAAAGAGTGTCCCCGCTGATGAGTACATGCTCCGCCGGGATATAGTAACAGCAGCCGCCCGCCGTATGCCCCGGCGTATAGATCACATGGATCTCAGATCCCGCGATGGTGAGCACCTGGCCGTCTTTCAAATACTCTGCTCCTGAGTAAGTATATCCCATCCCGTACATTGCCGATGAGTTCAGCTGTGCATTCTCCAGCAGCTCCTTCTCCGCCTCATGGGCATAGACCGGAACCGGAAATTCCCTGACAAAATCATCGATCCCCATGATATGGTCAAAATGTCCGTGAGTGAGGAGCACAGCCTGCACCTTCAGCCCTGTGCTGCGGATGTGGCTCACAAGCTCCGGCGGACATGCCGCAGGATCTGTGACAAAGCACTCCTTTGTCTCTTCATTGATCACAATATAGCAGTTGGTCCCGATCGGACCGATCACAAATCTCTCGATCTTCATAACCGACTCCCTTATCTTTCTTCATTGATAAGCAGGAGCGGGATGCTCCTGCTTTTCCTGTCTGCCAGGCAGTTTTCTATCCCAGAGTACGAGCAGAACCCGTACCCCAGGCGGTCTCAGCCTGTCGTTCTCTCGATATCGATCACACTCTCGATCTGGCGGAGCTTCTTGATCACTCCGTTCAGTTCGTCTCTGCCATGCACGATGAATCCCATATCCAGCGTAGCGGTTCCCTTCTTGCTCGTGCGGATATTCATGTTCTTCACATCGATCTTCGCCTCCGTGAAAACCTTGGAGATATCCATGAGCAGCCCCTGCCTGTCGTGGGCATACATCTTAAGCTCAGCGAGGTACTGACCGCCGTCCTCTGTATCGGCCGTATCCTCCCACTCTGCATCGATCAGACGCTCACGTTCTGCTGCTGAGAGGTGCAGCATGTTGATACAGTCCGTCCTGTGGATAGACATTCCACGTCCACGGGTCACGAATCCGACGATCTCGTCTCCCGGCACCGGGTTGCAGCACTTGGAGAACCGGACCGCCATGTCGTCGATCCCCTTCACCACGATGCCGCTCTTTGACTTGGCGATGTGCACCTTCTGGCTGTTCGCCTCGGAGATCTTCTCCAGGATCGTCTCGTCTGTAATCTCCTTCTTGTGTTCCTTTTCATACTCTTCCAGCAGCCGGTTCACGACCTGGCCTTCCTTGAGGCCGCCGTGCCCGATCGCCGCCAGGACTGCATCCCAGTCCCGGAATCCGTACTTTTTCTGTACGATCTGCTGATATTTCGGTTTCAGTATATCCGCCAGATTGATCGACTTGCTCTTGCAGTAAGCCGTGATCAGGTCTTTTCCGCGGATAATGTTCTCTTCCTTGAACTCTTTCTTGAACCACTGATTGATCTTGTTCTTTGCCTGAGGGCTCTTCACAATGTTGAGCCAGTCACGGCTCGGTCCTTTGGAATTCTGGGACGTCAGAATCTCGATCCTGTCGCCGTTCTGGATCTTATAGTCAATGTTGACCAGCTTGCCGTTGACTCTCGCGCCTACCATCTTGTTGCCCACCGCGCTGTGGATCGCATATGCGAAATCCACCGGCGTGGAACCGTTCGGCAGGTTCTTCACATCCCCTTTCGGGGTAAAACAATAAACATCCTCCTGGAACAGGTCCAGGTCTCCTTTCAGGAGATTTAAAAACTCTCTGTTGTCAGACATGTCCCTCTGCCATTCGAGGATCTGTCTGAGCCAGCTTAACTTCTCTTCCTCGCGGGTCTTTACATTCTTGGTGGAGTCCCCGCTCTCCTTGTACTTCCAGTGTGCGGCGATACCATATTCCGCCGTCTTGTGCATTTCCTCGGTCCGGATCTGTATCTCAAAGGGCTGTCCGGACGGCCCCATCAGGGTCGTGTGGAGCGACTGATACATATTCGGCTTCGGCATCGCGATATAGTCCTTGAACCTTCCCGGGATCGGCGTGTACATCTCATGGATGACGCCCAGCGCCGCGTAACAGTCTTTCACTGTGTCCACGATGATGCGGACAGCGAAGAGATCGTACACCTGATCCAGCGTCTTGTTCTGGTTCACCATCTTCTTGTAGATGCTGAAGAAGTGCTTCACCCTTCCGTACACCTTTGCCTTGATGTGGGCATTCTCCATATGCTTCGACACCTCGGCGACGATCTGCTGGACGAATTCCTCACGCTCGGTCTTTCTGGCATTCAGGTCCTTCACAAGCTGATAATAGACTTCCGGCTGGTAGTATTTCAGGGACAGATCGTCGAGCTCTGTCTTGATCTTCGAAATACCCAGCCTCTGAGCAATGGGCGCGTAGATGTCCATCGTCTCTCTTGCCTTCTCCTTCTGCTTCTCCGGGGTCATGAACTCCAGCGTCCGCATATTGTGGAGCCGGTCCGCCAGCTTGATGATGATCACCCGGATGTCCTTCGCCATCGCCAGGAACATCTTCCTTAGGTTCTCCGCCTGGACCTCCAGCTTATCCTTGGAGTAGCTCAGCTGTCCCAGCTTCGTCACCCCGTCCACGAGGAGCGCTACCTCTTCGCCGAACTCCCTCGTGATATCATCCAGCGTCATATCCGTATCCTCCACCGCATCGTGGAGCATCCCGGCGACGATCGTCTCTTTATCCATCTCCAGGTCCGCCAGAATGATCCCCACCCAGAGCGGATGGATGATATAAGGCTCGCCCGATTTTCTCAGCTGATCCTTATGCGCTTCCTTACCGATGCGGTACGCCTTCTCGATCAGAGAAATATCTGCGGAAGGGTGATACTTCCTCACCCGCGCCACCAGCGCCTGGTACAATTCCTCCGGATCCTGGTAGTCCTCCGGCGCTTTCACAGCATGGCCGTCCACCATCTCCAGATTCTTATTCAACTGTTCATACTCAAGTGTTCCCGCCATACTGAATCCCCCTTTACTGCTTTATCTTTTGAGATATCTTAAAGATTCACCAATAAAACTGATATCTGTAAATAGAAACCACCCAATTATAATTTCTTATCAAGTATAGCATCTTTTTATTGAAATTCAAATATTTTCTCAGGTTTTTAGACAGCCGGACAGAAAATAATCCCGGAAAATGTAAGGAAAAGCAGTCGAAATCAGCGGTGAGAAGGGCTGCGCCGGCAGAGTATGTCTCCCGCATCAGCCGAAGTAAAAAGGAAATACCGCTGACCAGGATCGATCAGCGGTATTTCTCAATGATAACAGTGTCAGCCGGCACTGCTGTCGCTGCAGCACCAAATTTATCACAAAATAAATGCTTCTTCAGAAAGTTTGTTTTTCAGAAAGTTATAACTCCTCCGATTTCTTCTCCAATCCTCTGCGGATCTTCCTCCACAGAAATACCGACAGGATCACCGCGATATAGTCTGTCACCGACTGTCCCAGGATCACGCCGTTCAGTCCGAACAGCGCCCGGAGCAGATACAGAAGCGGAATCAGGAGGATCCCCTGCCGCAGTACAGAGAGGACTGTCGCCGGGAAGGCATGTCCCACGGACTGCATGCAGTTCATGTTCACAAAGAGGATGCCGATCACTGGTCCGGACAGCATGTATGCGATCAGCATCCGCACACCGTATGCGATCACATCGCTGTCGCTGATGAACAGGCCGATGATCGGTTCACGGAATACAAAGTACAGGACTGTGGCGATCACGCCTGCTGCCAGGCAGCATTTCTTCGTGTAGGACTCCACCTCGCGGAACCGTTCCACATTGCCCGCGCCGTAGTTGTACCCCAGGAGCGGCTGCACGCCGTTCGCCAGTCCCATCTGGAGGAAGGTGATGAACATATTCGCCTTGAACACAATACCGATCGCAGCCACCGGATCGTTCCCGTACACTACCAGAAGCTGGTTCAGCACGATCGTGGACACGCTCATCAGGGCAGAAAAGATAGCGGTAGGCAGCCCGGCGGAACAGATCTTCGTCAGGATCCCGCTGCGGACTGTAAAATACTTCCAGCTGATGGAGAGCGCGCTGCTCTTTCTGAGGAAATACCACAGATAGTAGGCGCTCGCCAGGACATTTCCAATGGTGGTCGCGATCGCGGCGCCCGCCGTTCCCTGTCCCAGCACTGAGATAAAGATCGGATCCAGCACAATATTCGCAATGGTGCCGATCATACTGCCGATCATCGCCTCGCGGCTGGCTCCCTCTGCGCGGACAATGAAGCTCGCCGCCGCCGACCAGATAATAAAGGGAGCGCCATAGGCAATGTGGAACGTATAGCCCCTGGCAAATTCATAGGTCTCCGCGTTAGCTCCGAACAGCGCAAGGATCGGATCCATGAAAATGATCAGGATCAGGGCAAACACCACTCCCACGATCAGCGACGCATAAGTGACAAAGGAGGATGCGTTCTTCGCACGCCGTTCATCCTTTGCGCCAAGCGCCATGGACAGGACCGCGCTGCCGCCCATTCCGAACATATTGGCGAATGCCATCATCAGGATGAAGATCGGATTCGTCAGGCTCACCGCCGCCACCTGGAGCGGGTCTCCGGTCTGCCCTACGAAAAATGTATCCGCCATATTGTACACCACAGTTACAAGGCTGCTGATCACGCTCGGCACTGCCATCTTCGCCACAGCCTTTGATACTTTCAGTTTTCCCATCAGTTCATGCTCGTCCATCTTCTCATTCCTCCTCTTCCAGATTCTCCAGCATCTTTGCCGTGATCCTCATAAAACATTCCTGCTCTTCCGGAGAAATCCCCCTCAGAAGGATTTCCTCCGACTCTTCAATCTCTTCTCTGAGCGCGCTCCGGATCTCCTCGGCTTTCTGCGTAAACACAATCTTCTTGAAACGCCCGTCCGTCTCGTCCGGGATACGCACGATCAGCCCGGCGTCCTCCAGGCTCTTCAGCACTTCCGTTGCAGTGGACGGACGGAGTCCGAACTCCTTCTCGATCTCCTTCTGATACACATTGTGCTTCTCACTCTCGACCAGGATATAATCCAGGATATTCCCTTTCGCCCCTGTAATCCCGATCGTCTCCTGCGCCTTTTTGGACCGGCGGCGCAGCCGGTTGGAGATCCTGTTGATCATCTTACCTGTTTCCATCTGTATTCCCTCCATATAAGAAGCGGATGCATCCTGTATCTATGAATTATACGGATATCCGCCACAGTCTCTGATGGAGCGCAGAGCTGCCTTCTGCGCTCCAATTATTTCGGTTCCTAAGTATATTAGTGCAGATTCATAGAAATGTCAACCGCTTATTATAAAGAAAGAGATATTGCAGTGCCTGCATAACCGGCACAGCAATATCTCTCTTCTCTCACTGATAATTCACGATCGTAAGCTGCAGCGTCCGCCTCCCCATATACTCGTTTACCGACGGATAATAGGTAAATGACATGACATGCTTCGTCTCCATGGCTTTCAGGCACGCCTCCACATCTCCGAAGTACACTGCCTCCATCTGGTTCCCGGAGGCGTCCTCCAGCCGGCACTTGAGTACATTGCGGTTCTTTCCGAAGATGCGGGGACTGATCACTCTGAGATTGCGCTCCGCAAAAAGAGGCTTCGTGTTGCCCTTTCCGAAAGGCTCAAGGAGCTGGAGCTCCCCGATGAGCTGTTCCGTAATATATGGAAACGGAAGGAGCATGTCAATGGACACCTTCATCTGGAGATCCTCCTCAGTCAGGTCCGCAAGGTCATTGATGGTCTCCCGGAACCGCTCTACATTTCCTTCTTCCAGGGACAGCCCAGCCGCCAGCTTATGGCCGCCGAACTTGGTGAAAAGAGCCCTGCAGCGGCACATCTGGGCGAACATATCGTAGGACTCGATGGATCTGCCCGAGCCCTTCACGCCCTCCTCCGCCTTTGTCAGGACAAAGGTGGGCCTGTAGTAACGTTCCTTGATCCGCCCGGCGATGATCCCGGCGATGCTCTCGTGGCAGTCCGGCAGATAGACGACCAGCACCTTATCATCCTTAAGGGAGGTGCTCTCGATCATCTGCACGGCTTCTTCCACTCCCTTTTCCGTCATCTCCTTCCGGCTGTCGTTGAGCGCCTTTAAGTCCTCCGCCAGCATGACCGCCTCCCGCCTTGTCTTTGCGTTCAGCAGTTCCAGCGCCCGCTTCGCTGTATCCAGCCGTCCGCTGGCATTGATGCAGGGGCCCAGCACGAACCCGATGTGGTAGGCGGACAGCCGCTCCACGTCGATGCCCGTACACTCGATCAGTGCTTTCAGCCCCTGATTCTTCGTCCGCTTGAGCATCTCCAGCCCCTGCTTGACAAAGATCCGGTTCTCCCCGGTCAGGTCCATCACGTCTCCCACTGTCGCGATGGCGACATTCTCCATGAGATAATCCACATCCTCAGGATCTCTCTGCATGATATTGTAGAGCGCTTCGATCAGCTTATAGGCGACCGCGGCGCCGCAGAGCCCTTTGAAGGGATATCCGCAGTCCGCCCGGTGCGGATCCACCACCGCATCTGCCATGGGGAGAAGATACTCTTTCTCCCCGTTCATCTCCACATAGGGGACCTCGTGGTGATCCGTCACGATCACGGTCAGCCCGTTCTTCTTCCCGTATGCAATCTCATCCGCCGCAGCGATCCCATTGTCGCAGGTGATGATCGTATCCACGCCGTCGTCCAGCGCCCGGTTGATGAGATCGATATTCAGTCCGTATCCGTCCTTGATCCGGTCCGGGATGTCCGTGTCCACATGTGCGCCCAGTCCGGACAGTCCTTCCTGCAGGATGTACGTCGCGTTCACCCCGTCGATGTCATAATCTCCGATAATGCGGATCTGCTTCTCCTCCCCTATCTTCTCCGCCAGGATCTCCACCGCCTTATCCATATCCTGCATCAGCATCCCGTCATACAGGTCGGCAATGGTGCCGTTTAAGTAGAAGTCGATCGCCTCATCCCCGATCACATCCCGGTTCCGTATGAGCCTTGCCGTGATCGGCGAGATGTGATACTTCCGTGCAATGCTGTTAAAATCTGCCTTTTTCATGGTCAGAAACCACTTTTCCATATGTATGCTCCTTTGTATGTCCGATTCTTTTTTATCCTGTCCTAAAGTATAATACATTCTGTTTCACCCACGCAACTATATCGCATCATTTCCCCGGGGGGAGACAGCAGCAGTTCAGCCGGTGCCGTTCAAAGGACCGCGCCTGCGAGCTTATGCGGCTGAACCGCAGCGAAAGGAAAAGCCCGCTCCGGCTCATTGCCGGAACAGGCTTTTTTTCTTTCTCTCACTGTCCGTCAGACAGGATCACTGTTTTCTTTTTTTCTTCTTTTTCTTCGGCTTGGAAGTGCCGGCTGCTGCTGTCTGCGCAGCCTCAGCCTTCTCTGCTTCCTGCGTTTCCGCGGGTCGTCCTGCCATTTCGATCAGCTTCGCCTCTGATGCTGCGATCTCTTTTGCCTGTGCGCCCAGCTTCGTCTTCATGACATACCAGAGTGCGCCAGTGATGCAGATGGAAGTATATGTACCGCATGCGATACCTACCATCAGAGGAGCGGCGAACTCCTTGATCGAGCTGACACCGAGGATATACAGTACGACAACCATGATGAATGTCGTCAGGTTGGTGTAGATACTTCTTGTCAGCGTCTGCATGATACAGTGGTTCACAAGATCCTTAAGGCTCTGCTCGCGGCTCTTTGTCTTAAGCTCCTCACGGATACGGTCGAAGATGACGATCGTTGCGTTGATCGAGTAACCTACGATCGTAAGCATACATGCGATAAATGTATTTCCTACGGACACCCTCGCGATCACATAGAAGGCAAGCACAACGAGAACGTCATGGACAAGCGCCACTACCGCGCTGGTAGCAAAGCGGATGTCTTTGAAACGGAACCAGATGTAGAGCAGCATACAGATCGTAGCGATGACTACCGCAACGACTGCGTCTGTCCTCATCTCAGAGCTTACAGTAGAACTGATATTCTCGGTCGTGATATCCGTTGCCGCAACTCCGTAGTTCTCTTCCATATACTGTGCAAAATCTTCACGCTCATTCAGATCCAGCGTCTGAGACTTGAAGATAACCTGGTTCGTTCCCTGAACGGTCTGCACCTGGATGTTCACATCTCCTGTGATGTCCTCCAGATCCGGAATCATCTCGCTGTCGATCTCATCCAGCGTATATTCTTTGTCGAAGGTTACGGTCGTGGACGTTCCGCCGACAAAGTCGAGGCTGTAGTTCATCGCTCCGATTCCGCGCGCATGGTTGATGCCCATGAACACGAACCCGCTCAGGCAGAGAACGATGGAGATCACGAAGAAGACTCTGCGTTTTCCAAGGAAATCGATAGTCTTTCTCTTCTTGAGCTCTTTGCCGTATACTTTCCTGTTCCTGATGCCGAGGGCATAGAAGGAATATATGATCAGCCTTGTGATGACAAGCGCCGTGAACATGGAGACCACGATACCGAGCGCCAGTGTCTGAGCGAATCCTCTGACACTTCCGCTTCCTCTCAGCCAGAGCACGCCGGCTGCGATCAGCGTCGTCACGTTTCCGTCGATGATTGCTGACATCGCCTTGTGGAATCCTGCATTCAGTGCGGCATGTACGGATTTTCCATCTGAGAGCTCTTCCTTCACACGGGCGAAGATGATAACGTTCGCGTCGACCGCCATACCGATGCCAAGGATGATACCTGCGATACCCGGAAGGGTGAGGGTAATGTCAAATGCATTCAGCAGGATCAGTACAAGCTCTGTGTAGAGGATCAGGGCAAGGCTGGATGCAAGTCCCGGAAGAAGGTATACAAAGCACATAAAGATACACACGATCGCCAGGCCGATAGCTCCTGCCAGAAGGCTTGTGTCCAGCGCCTCCTGTCCGAGCTGCGCTCCGACCACCTCGGAACTGATCTCTTCCAGCTCCACATTGAGGCCTCCGATACGGATCGTGGAAGCAAGATTCTCCGCTTCCTCGTAAGAAGCCATTCCGGTGATCTCTGCCTCTCCATTCTCGATCACATTGTTTACATTCGGCACGCTGACCAGCTCGCCGTCATAATAGATCGCGATGGATTCGTTGTTCTCATATGCTTCCTGGGTCGCTGCCGCAAACGCCGCGGTTCCCTCCTCGTTCAGCTGCAGGCTGACTGCATACTTCGTCGCATTCGTCGTCTGATCCGAATATGTCCCTGCGGAAGCAGTCTCCACTTCATTACCTGTCAGTACGATAGATCCGTCCGCTTCCAGCTCGTCGATCGTCTTCGTCAGCTCATATGCCGTCCCGTCCGCATTCACGGTGTAGTTCGGATTGCCGCTGCTGTCATTCTGGCGGATAAAATACAGGCTTCCCGGCTGTCCCAGTTCCTCCAGGATCGCGTTTGCGTCCTGCACGCCCGGGATCTCAATGCCGATGCGGTCGTCGCCCTGCTGATATGCCTGGGCTTCTGTGCTGTACTCTTCCACACGTCTCTGGAGCTTATAGACTGTGTCGTCCATGTCTTCCTGGGACGGAGTCTCCCCGACTGCTCTGTAGGTGATGCTCACGCCGCCTTCCAGATCGAGCCCGAGATTGATGTTCTTTGCAGCGCCCATCCCCCAGGAATTCAGCCCGAAGATACAGGTGAACCCGAGTAAGATCATGACCGCTGCAACGAGGATCAGGCTGATAATGCCTCTGCTCTTTTTCATGATTCACATTCCTTTCTTATTCGTCTGCCAAAGCAGCCTTTATCATGATCGCACATTCCACTCTCTTTCTCTCCATCTCGCAGCTCACCTCATAGGTGTCGTTGATGGTATGGTGGAACTTGTAAGAATTCGCCATGCAGCCGCCGCTGCAGTAGAACCTGGCAAAGCAGGTCTTACAGCTCTCTTTCGAGTACACGCTGCATCCGCGGAACTCTTCCGCAATCTCCGGTTTTGTGATCCCCTCATCCACATTTCCCATCAGGAACTCTTCCTGTCCGACAAACTGATGACAGGGATACAGATCTCCCCACGGCGTCACCGCCAGATATTCCGTGCCGGAGCCGCAGCCCGACAGACGCTTTGACACGCAGGGACCTCCTTCCAGATCGATCATAAAGTGGAAGAACGTAAATCCCCTTCCGCTCTTTTCTCTCTCGATCATATATTTTGCAAGCTTGTCATATTCTTCAAAGATGACCGGCAGGTCTTCCTTCCGGATCGCGTAAGGATCCGTATCTTCTCCCACTACCGGTTCGATCGAGATCTGCTCAAATCCCAGATCCGCAAAATGCTTCACATCCTCGGAGAAGTCCAGATTTTCTCTTGTAAATGTTCCCCGTATGTAATACTTCTGCTGATTCCTGCTCTCGGCCAGCTTCTGGAACTTCGGCACGATCAGGTCATAGCTTCCCTTTCCGTTCCGGAATGGGCGCATACGGTCGTTGACCTCTTTTCTTCCGTCCAGGCTCAGGACCACATTGTCCATCTCCCGGTTGACGAACTCCTGCACCTCATCGTTGAGCAGTACGCCGTTCGTCGTGAGGGTAAACCGGAAATGCTTGTCATGAAGCTTCTCCTGCTCCCTTCCATATGCCACCAGGTCTTTTACCACCTGCCAGTTCATGAGCGGTTCGCCGCCAAAGAAATCTACTTCCAGATTTCTCCTGTTTCCTGAGTTCGCGATCAGGAAATCCAGCGCCTTCTTTCCCACTTCAAAGGACATCAGCGCACGGCGCCCGTGATACTCGCCCTCCTCTGCGAAGCAGTACTTACAGGCGAGATTGCAGTCATGGGCGATGTGAAGACAGAGTGCCTTCACGACCGTCTTTCTCTTCTTTACCTCATCGATGTAATCTTCATAGACGTCCTTCGTGAACAGACGTCCCTGCTCTGTCAGCTCTGTCACTGCCTCCAGGATATCCTTCAGATCCTCCTCCGGATAGATCGAACCGAGCCTGTCCTTCAGATACTCAGCCGTCTCCGGTGCCTTTAAGCTCTCCGGGGTATGCTCCCCGTTCAGCTCTGCGAGCGCGCCGATCACATCATATGCTTCCTGGTCCACGACATGCACTGCACCGCTGTTCACATCGAGGACGATATTATATCCATTGTTCTGGTACTGATGTATCACAACACAGATACCTCTCTTTCGTTTCATTCATCGGATATCTTTTATCCGTCTTATCTGTTCCCTCAGAATACATGCATAAGGCAGCGGTTTTATCCGCTGCCCCCTTCGCTGTTCTTTTTTCAGACTTACTTATTTCTTCTGCTCGCAGGTCTGATTTCCTACTGTACAGGAAGTCTTGCAAGCTGACTGGCATGATGTCTGGCACTCGCCGCATCCGCCTCTTTTAACAGTGTTGTTCAATGTCTGTGTATTCAATGTCTTGATGTGTTTCATGTCCTATCCTCCTACTCTAGTACGCTTTATGCGTTTACTGCTCGTAACATTATAGCACATGGCGTCATGTTTTTAAAGAGTTTTTTGTATCAACAGTTCAGCCATAGGGTAAGGGGCAGGCTGATTTATGCTGGCATAAAAACCAGCCTGCCCCTGCCCTATGAGCGGAGCGCCCGTATATGAGCAAAGGAGCGGCGCAGCCGCAGAAGCACGCACGTGCGGCTTTGCGAATGGCGCGGGCTGAACTGTTCCGGCTACGAGTTCCACATAAGCAGTCTTAGCACGAAGTGCGAAACTGGACCGCACCAGCACGACGAATGCGCGTGCGGGCGGCGGTCAGGTCCCTACGAGACCATTCCCCCGAGCATCCCTCCGCCGGCACACAGCAGGAATGTAGTCGCAAGATTCATGGTGTCCGCCTGCAGTGAATGATATAGGCCAAGGGAGATCAGGAGCAGCAGGATAAAATACAGCACTCCTGTCAGGATCCCCCATAGAAATTTCTTCGCACCGGTTAGTTTTCCCATCACAAAACCGGATGCAAATGTTGAGATCACATAGATCAGTATGATTCCGGCATTGACATTCTCTTCACTCAGGTTCAGCTTATAGAGCATCAGCGTCAATGCCAGCAGCAAGATGCCCGTCACCACATATGCGCACAGCAGCGCCTTCAGCATCTGAAGGACCCGCTTTTCAATTCCCTGTGTTCCGCCTGCTTTTTTCTCCATTCTCTGACCCTCCCAGCCATATCATAAGATCTGCTCCGCCCTCTCCGGGCTTTGCACCTGTCCCTTCTTTTTCCGCCCTGCCGGCGGATTTCTCTTTCTGAATAAATCTTATGACAGCAGACTGACTTTTATGACTGAAGAATCGGACATCCCTGATTATCCCATCTGTCTGCCGAGGAAATTAGCAGCACTCTGCGCCACCTTCTGCTCCAGCTCTCCGAATTTTTTCTTCTCATCCTTATTTAAAAGGATCACCGAGCCGATCACATCCCCCTCGCAGATGATCGGGCAGATCGCCTGGTCGGAATACTCGCCCATCTCTGCTGTGATCCGGATGAATCCCGGCCGGTCCGACCTTGCCAGTACCTGGCTCCGCTCCTGAAGTATCTTTTCTGTCTCCCTGCTTATATACTGATCCTGCAGTTCCTTGCGCCCGCTTCCCGAGACCGCCACGACCTGATCCATATCCGTGATGCAGACGGTACAGCCCAGCGTCTGGGCAAGGCTTTCCGCGTAGAGCTTTGCAAGCGTTCCCAGTTCTCCGATAGGTGAATACTTTTTCAGTATGATCTCGCCTTCCCTGTCTGTAAATATCTCAAGCGGATCCCCCTCTCTTATGCGGAGCGTCCTCCTGATCTCTTTCGGAATGACGACTCGTCCCAGATCATCGATCCGGCGCACTATCCCTGTTGCTTTCATATAAAAATTCCTCCGTTTTACAAAATTCTACATTCTTACTTCTTTCTGTCATTAAATGTAGTATCTGTAAAACGGAGGAAACTATACCATCTGTTTTTTATTCTTCTACTCCACATCCTGGAGCGCCGCAAAGTCTTCTTCGCCGGTCCGTACCTTGACGACTTTCGTCACGTTATAAACAAAAATCTTGCCGTCTCCTATATGTCCGGTATACAGAGCCTTCTTTGCCGCTTCGATCACAGAATCCACAGGGATCTTGCTCACGACAACCTCTACCTTTACCTTGGGAAGGAGATTGGCATCCAGTTCCACACCGCGGTACTTTTCTCCGGCTCCTTTCTGGATTCCACAGCCCATTACCTGCGTCATTGTGATTCCGGTCACGCCGAGATCATTCAAAGCAGTCTTAAGAGCATCAAATTTCGCCAGCCTGCAGATGATGCTGACCTTGTGCATTCCCGTATCATATACGCCGTCCACGACAGTCTTTTTATTTACAACCTTGACCGCCGCATTGATCTGACCTTCTGACGCTTTACCATAGTCCTCTTCTCCGAGATCGGTATTCTCATTGACGTCCATATCCATTCCTGTCATATCATTAATAGCAAATCCTGAATATGCAGATGCAAGTCCGTGCTCATGGATATCAAGTCCGTCAATCTCAACCTGCGCCGGCACGCGTAGCCCTACCGTCTTGTCGATCAGCTTAAATATAATAAACATCACGATAAGAACATATGCCGCGACGGACACAACACCGAGCGCCTGAACTCCAAGCTGTTTTACCCCTCCGCCATAGAACAGTCCGGCTGCGACACCGTCTCCTCCATTGCTGAACAGTCCTACAGCAAGTGTGCCCCAGATTCCGTTGACCATGTGTACGGAAACCGCACCGACAGGATCATCGATCTTCACCACATTGTCAAAAAACTCTACCGAAAGGACTACAAGGAGGCCAGCCACGAGTCCGATGAAGAACGCTCCCACCGGAGTCACACAGTCGCACGGCGCCGTGATCGCGACAAGACCTGCAAGCGCAGCGTTGAATGTGATCGAAACATCCGGCTTTCCATAGCGGAACCAGGTAAAGATCATACCCACTACAGTCGCCACAGCCGCGGCCAGGTTTGTGTTGAACATAACAAGCGAAGCCAGCTCCATATCCGCATCTGTTGACATCGCCACGGTAGAGCCGCCGTTGAACCCGAACCAGCAGAACCAGAGGATAAATACACCGAGCGCCATGGCCGTGATATTATGCCCGGGAATCGCCCTTGCCTTTCCGTTTTTATCATATTTTCCAATACGTGGACCAAGCATCGCAGCTCCGAGACATGCAATGAGCCCGCCGACCATATGTACACAGGTGGATCCTGCAAAATCGTGGAAATTCAATGATGAAAGCCATCCTCCGCCCCAGATCCAGTGTCCTGAGATCGGATATACGACAAGGCTGATCGCCGCACTGTAGATGCAGTAAGCCTTGAAATTAGTACGTTCTGCCATAGAACCTGATACAATTGTCGCCGCAGTTGCACAGAACACTGTCTGGAAGATCGCATAGCACCATGTCGGAAGCGTACCGAAATCATAGGATCCCCGGATCAGCGGATCAAATCCTCCGATGAGCGGCCCTGCTCCCGCAAACATAAGGCCGAATCCAACCAGCCAGTAACAGGGAGTCCCGATACAGAAATCCATCATATTCTTCATCAATATGTTTCCTGTATTCTTTGCCCGTGTCAGCCCCGCCTCACAAAGTGCAAATCCTGCCTGCATAAAGAACACCAGGATCGCCGCAACAAGAACCCATATAACATCTGTTGCCGAATACATAACATCTCCTCCTTCACCCCTCCCGATACAAAAAAAGTGCATCTGAGAGGACTTCTCCTCCACTGATGCACATCTTTGTACCGGTTCAGGTATTTTTATGGTAAAAGTAAAGGCGCCTTGGAATCAACTCCAAAGCGCCCTTGCTTTTATGTCTGTTACTTTACTCTTTTGAAAGGCAGTTGTCAAGGTCAAGTTAAGATTTCGCTAAAATTTATTCATTTTTCTCTTAACACGGTTTATTTTATCTGACGATTTCTCCGTTTTTACGAAACAGAAGACTTTATTCCATCTCTTTATATTCCTGCGCGATGTTCAGGACATGGTCGCCCATCCTCTCAAAATCCGTCAGGATCTCAGAGAACACGATACCGCTCTGCGGCTTGCATTTTCCTTTCTTCAGCCGCTGCATCTGCTTTTTGAAATATTTGTCCCGCATATTGTCATTTTTCTGCTCCATCGCCGCAGCCTGCTTCAGGACATCGTCCGCGTTCTCAGAAGTCACTTCCTTGATCGTGTCGAGAGAAGCCATACACTGCTTCTTCATCTCGCCAAGCTCCTCGAGAACATTATCCGAAAACTGCAGATCCCATTTCTTCATATCGTCCGCGTATTCCGCAATATTCACCGCGTGGTCCGCGATGCGCTCCAGATTGCTGACGATCGAGTAATAGCCGTTGATCTTTCTGGAATCGTCCATGGACATCTCGCTTGCCATAAGGGAGACAATATACTCGGAGATTCCTTTGTTGAGATAATCTATGTACTCTTCCCTCTCCCCTACTTTCTGACGAAGCTTGTCATCGTAGTTGATCAGCGTGTCAAAAGCGGCACAGATATTCTTTCCTACCATATCACGCATGCGCTCCACTTCGTCGCGGACCTGGGAAACCGCCACAGCGCTGTGTCCGATCGCATAGGAAGACTCGAACGGCCTGATGTACTTCAGGCGGAGTTCCTCGTCGTCCTCCTTCTTGCTGTCCGGAAGGATCTTTGTCGCAATGTCCGCCATCTGAGTTCCGAACGGAAGCAGGATCAGCGTCGTCACGATATTGAAGATCGTGTGCGCATTTGCGATCTGCGCCACCGGATTGCCCGGAGTCAGAGACTCGATAAGATGCACATACGGGGTCACCATACAGACGATCGTGAAGATGACCGTTCCGATGATATTGAACATCAGATGGATGATCGTCGTCCGCTTCGCATTGACCTTCATGCCGATGGACGCCAGGACTGCCGTAATACAGGTTCCGATATTCTGCCCGAACAGAACATATACCGCGCTGGACAGCGGAACCAGCCCTGTAGCCGCGAGAGCCTGAAGGATACCCACCGATGCCGAGGAGGACTGGATGACCGCTGTAAAGACCGCACCGACAAGGATACCGATCAGCGGGTTGCTGAACTGCGTCATCAGATTGATGAAAGCTTCCGAATCCTGCAGCGGCTCCATTGCGGCTCCCATCATATCCATTCCCATGAAGAGGATACCGAGTCCTGCGAAGATGCTGCTGATGTGGTGCACCTTCTCATTCTTCACGAACATCATCACAGCCACTCCGACGATTGCAAAGAGCGGTGCGATCGCGCCGATATCGAGTGCGATCAGCTGTCCCGTGATGGTCGTACCGATGTTGGCTCCCATAATGATCCAGACCGCCTGTTTCAGTGTCATAAGACCTGAATTCACGAATCCGACTACCATAACGGTAGTGGCGGATGAAGACTGAATGACCGCCGTGATGACCGCTCCCACCAGAACGCCTTTAATGCGGTTTGAAGTCAGTTTCTCAAGGATCGATTTCATTTTGTTCCCGGCGGCCGCCTCGAGGCCTGTGCTCATCATCTGCATTCCGTAAAGGAACAGTGCAAGCCCGCCGAGCAAAGAGAGGACGTCTGTTATTCCCATTACTCTTTTCTCCTTTAGTGAAAAAACTATATTTACTTTTCCTCTTTGTTCCGCGCATGATAAACGCGCTATTATTAAACTAACATGGTCCTGTCCGGTGTGTCAATGTAGATTTTACATTTTCTTCATCTTTTCTTAACGTACACTTTACTGCCTTTTAACTTTTCCGCCGCGTCATTTCCTTATTGAAAAGCGCGCTTTATTCTGCTAAAATTTTAGAAGCGGGAATGAAAGAAAGGAAGCGGCGAAACTATGAGTTTAACAATACCGATCGAGACTTCTGCAAGACATATCCATATCACGGAAGAAGATTTTCAGACCCTGTTCGGTCCCGGAGCCAAGCCGACTTTTGCCAAGGAACTGAGTCAGCCCGGCCAGTATGCCTGTAAAGAACGGCTTACCGTAGCGGGACCGAAGGGACGCTTTGAAAAAGTCGTCATCCTCGGCCCATATCGGAACGAGACTCAGGTCGAGATCTCTGTGACCGATGCACGGCGGCTGGGCATCCGGAGCGTCATCCGCCAGTCAGGCGATCTGGAGGGCACTCCGGGCTGTCTTCTGATCGGTCCGAAAGGAAAGGTGGAACTGCAGCGTGGAGTCATCGTCGCCAAACGGCATATCCACATGACTCCGGTGGATGCGCTGCGCGCCCACGTCAAGGATAACGACATCGTCTTCGTGATCACCACGAGCTATGAGCGTTCCCTGATCTTTTCAGATGTAGTAGTCCGAGTCAGTCCTTCCTACTCTCTGGCCATGCACGTTGACACGGACGAAGCCAACGCCTTTGCCAACGAAGACCATCCCACCGGCGTCATCCTCAAGCTGTTCAACGGACACACCTACAGCCTTCAGACCTGGGCGGAAGAGCTTCAGCACGGAATACACCGGTAAAAAAGATAGAATAATAAATAAAAACAGGAGGTAACCTGACAATGAGCAAGATCGATGAAGTAAGAAGCGCCATGGTGGCTGCAATGAAAGCAGGAGAAAAAGAGAGAAAAGCTGCTCTCTCATTTCTCCTGTCATCCCTTAAGAATAAAGCGATCGACAAAAGGGCAGATCTGACGGAAGAGGAGGAAAACCAGGTGATCTTAAAGGAGATCAAACAGCTTAAAGAGACCATCGAGATGACTCCTGCTGACCGCACGGACCTGCTTGAGGAGGCGGAGAAACGTCTCGCTGTTCTGGAGGAGTATGCTCCGAAGATGATGAGCGAGGACGAGATCAAAGCCGTGATCAGTGATGTGATCTCCGGCCTCGGCATCGAGAAGCCCCTCCCGAAGGATAAGGGCCGCATCATGAAAGAACTCATGCCGAAGGTAAAAGGAAAGGCCGACGGAAAGCTTGTCAATGAACTGGTAGCCGGATTCATGCAGTAAAAACGTTTTTCTATATTTTTGATCCAGATCCCGGAGCTGCTGCTGAAGATTTTCTTCAGCATGCTGCCCGGATTTTTATTTACCGGTCTTTGTCTGAATCGAGAGATCCTGACAGCCGGCAGGGAACCGTTTCCGGTGCCGCAGTTGTCTTCCGGTATACACTTGTGCTATAATGTTCCGCGCAGACGCACTGTCTGCAAAATACATTCAGAAATGAGACATTCGATTATGAAGATCCTGATTTTATCATGCAATACAGGAGAGGGCCACAATTCCGCCGGGAAGGCGCTGGCGGAATACGCGCGGCTGCAGGGGGATGAGGCCGAGTTCATGGATATCATGATGCTGGGCGGAAAGCGCGTCTCCCGTTTCGTGGGAGGAGGCTATGTCTCCGTAGTAAAGCACGCTCCGGCACTGTTCTCCTTACTCTATAAGATCGGCGGGCTTGTAAGCTCCAGCAGGCACAAGTCTCCGGTCTACTATGCCAACGCGCTGCTTGCGGGACGGCTGAAACGCTGTCTCGATGAAAATGATTTCGATGTGATCGTAACCCCTCATCTCTTCCCCGCGGAGACGCTCACCTACATGAAGCGGAAGAAGATGCTCCGCCAGAAGGTGGTCGCGGTTGAGACAGACTACACCTGTATCCCATTCTGGGAAGAAACAGAATGTGATTATTATATTCTGCCCCACCCGTCGCTTATCGGTGAGTTTGCCGGCAAAGGCATTCCCGAAGAAAAGCTTAAGCCCTTCGGCATCCCCGTCCGGCCGGCATTTTCAAAACCGGGAAAGAAGGCGGAAGCGCGGAAGATCTGCCGCATCCCTGAGGACGCCTCCGTGTATCTCATCATGAGCGGGAGCATGGGCTTTGGAAAGGTAAATCTCTTCGTTGCCAGACTGTTGCGCCGGCTTGGGCCGAACGAATACATCATCGTCATCTGCGGAAGCAATCAGAAGCTCCGAAAGGTGCTGCACACAGCTTTCGGGCGTCATCCTCAGGTACGCATCCTCGGATACACGGAGCATATCTCCGCGTACATGGACGCCTGCGACGTGATCTTCACCAAACCTGGAGGCCTGACCAGCACTGAGGCTGCCGTGAAGGGGATCCCCATCGTCCACACACGTCCCATCCCCGGATGCGAGACTAAAAACCTGGAGTTTTTCACAGAGAGAGGCCTGTCTGTCACCGCCCCGAAGATGGGCGGACAGATCGATGCGGGGCAGGAGCTCCTGCACGACCGGGCCCGGCGGGAAGAGATGTGCGCGAAACAGCGGCAGGTGATCCCGCGAAATGCCGCGGCAGAGATCTGGCGGCTTCTCCGAGAACTCTCAGAAGAATAAAGCAGAAATGGTTTCAGTATCCTAAAGAGTTTCAGTATCAAAGGAGTTGGATTTTATGGAAAGATACTATTTTTTTATCTTGTTCGGCTATCTGTCGGGAAGCATCCTGTTTGCCCGGCTCCTCCCTAAATATCTGCGGCACATCGATATCTGCGAGCTCAGCGAAGACAATAATCCGGGCGTGTTCAACGCGTTCAAGCACGCCGGTCCCGTCATCGGGAGCATGACGCTCCTCCTGGAGCTGGCGAAAGGATTTCTGCCGGTGCATGTCGGGCTCCAGCTGCTGGATCCCCGGAACACGCTGTTCGCACTGGTACTCGCCGCACCGGTCTTCGGACATGCATTCCCGCTGTTCCGGCCGAAGGAAGGCGGCAAGTCCATCGCAGTCTCCTTTGGATGCCTCCTGGGACTTTTCCCCGACCTTGCGCCGGTGTGCACCCTCGCTGCCTTCTACCTGCTCTTCTCGGCGGTGATCATCATCGAGCCTCATCTGGTTCGGAGCATCGTGACTTATCTCTGCTTCAGCCTGATGACCTTCCGGTATTCCGCGCCCCGTCCCGTCATACTGGGAGCGCTGGTCATCTCCGGGATCGTCATCTTCAAGCATCTGGTCAAATTTGAAAAGGAACCGGTCAGCATCCGCCTTATCCGGCGGAACCGCTGACCGGTTCCTTCTTGTTCCCAGAGATTTATTTATCTCTTTCTTCCCACTTTCTGTAGATCGCTTCCAGAGCGTCCACCGCACCGTCGATGCCGAGCAGGCTCACGTTGAACATCATACTGTTTGCCTCAATGCTGCCCCAGTCTCTGCCCGTCCTCGACTCATAGTACATCCGGCGTTCTCTGTCCGTCTTCTTGATCTTGTCGACCGCCTTCTTCTCATCCAGCTTATAGAGCTTCATGATCCTGCGCACGCGGTCTTCCTTATAGGCATAGATAAATGTATTGATACAGTTGGAATAGTCTCCCAGTATATAATCCGCACAGCGTCCCACGAAGATCCCGGGGCCCTGTTCCGCCAGCTTCTTAATGATCGCCGACTGCTGTTCATACACCCGGTCTGTGAGCGGTTTCCCGGATTCATCGCTGGTCACGAACAGACGGTACTCCACACTCCCCGCTGCATATGCCGACAAAAATCTCCCCAGGACCATCTCGTCCACCTTTGTCGCGTCTTCATCGCTGATGCGAAGTTCCTTCGCCGCCATCCGGATCAGGTTGTGATCATACAGCGGGATATTGAGCCGTTCCGCCAGGCGGTTGCCCACCTCATGTCCGCCGCTTCCAAACTGTCTTCCGATCGTAATGATCGTATGCTTCATCATATCTGCCACTCCTCTCTGCGAACCGCACTGTTTGTATATAGTATAACATCATTCGACAGAATATGGGCAGAAATATTTGATCAGTTCTCCTTTTCTTTCTTCCCGCTCACGATCTTGTAATACTCTCTTGACGTCACCGCATACACCAGCACATAGAAGAGCGCGAACACAATATAGCAGCCGATTGTCACGATCGTCAGGAAGCGTTCGTTAGTCGAGATCAAGAACATCAAAAGCTTCGTGATCAGCGGAAACGCAAAGAGCAGATGGATTCCCGCCATGACAAGAGGAAGGAAAAATACTGTCAGCACCTGGGAATTGATGCTCTGCTTCACCTCTCTGCGGCTCATCCCCACTTTCATCAGGATATCGAATCTGTTCTGATCCTCATATCCTTCTGATATCTGCTTGTAGTACATGATCAGCACCGTGCCGAACAGAAAGACAGCGCCCAGCAGGATCCCCAGGAAGAAGAGTCCGCCGGTCATCCCATAATATCCTGCGCTCTCAAACGCCCGGCTCTCGATCATAATGTTCGGCCAGCCAGCGTCCGCGCCGGCCATTGCAGTTATCTCAGACTGGATCTCATTGTAGATCCCGATCTGCTTCTCCTTCGGACAGTCCAGGTCAAATCCATAGTATACTTCCGCTTCCGACATATTGTTTCCGTAGATCTCAGCCTCCCCTGCCTCAATCCGCTCCAGCACGGATACATCCTTCACAAACAGATAATAGCTTGCCGAGATATTCGTAGATTCAAAACCGATCCCGGTAAAATCTGACACCTTCTCCTTCACCTTCCATGTTCCGCAGTTTTCCAGGCTGATCGTATCATAATCATACGTGCCTTTCGTGGCATAGAGGATCATTTCATCCTCCTTCAGCATCTCAGATGTTCCCATCGTCCGGTTATAGTCATCCAGTGGGATGATATACAGATTGCGGATGTTGGAGAACACATTGACTCCTTTTCCCTCTGCTGCCTCTACATCGAAATACATAGTATCCTCCGCCTGGTAGGCCGCCACCTGGAGCAGGCGGTAATCCAGGACATTCTCCGCCTCTTCTCCATTCTCCTTAAGGATCCTGCCGATCTCCTGCCTGACAGGCTCCACATAGTTTTCCTCGTCCATGGAGTAAATCTGTGCCGTGATATTTCTCGGATATCTGCGGTTCAGGCTGTTCTCCGTTCCTGCAAACAAACAGACCGTAGAAGAGACTGTGACCAGCACCATGGTCGAAAGGATACAGATAGATGCAAGCCCTGCCCCGTTTCTCTTCATCCGGTACACCATGGAGGAGAGAGAGACGAAATGCTTTGTCTTATAATAATACTTCTTGTTCTTCTGGAGCAGACGGCACAGCACCACTGTACCCGCGATAAACAGAAGGTAGGTCGCAATGATGACCATGACCACGGCGACAAAGAACAGAAGCAGCGCTGTCAGCGGATCGTCGATCGTCACCGCCAGGTAATAGGCCCCTGACAGGATCAGCAGTCCGATCACCGCCAGGATCCAGTTCGCCTTGGGCGGCTTCTCTCCCACATTCTCACTGCGCAGCATCTCCACAGGCTTCAAGCGATAGATGTGAATCAGCATCCTCAGCATGATGAGGAAAAAGATGAGCACAAAAAGCCCTGCCGTCCATACGGTGGCCGCCGGTTCGATCGCAAATCCAAAACCGATCTCCCCCGATACGATCTTTGCAGCTGCAAGCTCCGCCATCCTGGAGAACAGGACGCCGCAGATCAGTCCCAGCAGGATGCTCACTCCTGCGGTCAGGATATTTTCCCAGATCAGGATCTTCACAAGGCTGCGCTTTCCCATTCCGAGGATATGATACAGACCGAATTCTTTCTGGCGTCTCCGGATCAGGAAAGAATTTGTATAATACAGAAAGATCAGCGCAAAGATCGCAATCACGAAGACCCCAAGTCCCAGCATCGTCTGCAGGGAATCCCCGCCCGGAAGATTCCGGATCTCAGAACTCTTCGCAAGGAACACAACGATATAGAACATCATCACCATGCAGATACAGGTCAGTATATAAGGAAAATACAGCTTTCTGTTCTTCCCGATACCTGTAGCCGCAAGCTTTATATAAAATCCTCCCCTCATCGTCTGTCACCGCCTGTTGCAAGCATGGTCAGCGTGGCGGATACTTTCTGATAGAGTTCCTCATCCGTCATGCCGCCTCTGTAGACCTGATGGAACACTTCCCCATCCTTGATGAAAAGCACTCTTCCCGCGCAGCTTGCCGCTTTTACAGAGTGGGTCACCATAAGGATCGTCTGGCCTTTCTTATTGATCCTTGAAAACAGGCCGAGCAGCTCATCGGCAGATCTCGAATCCAGAGCCCCTGTCGGCTCATCTGCCAGGATCAGCCTCGGATCTGTGATCAGCGCCCGGGCTACTGCCGCTCTCTGTTTCTGTCCTCCCGACACCTCATAGGGGTATTTGTCCAGCAGGGCATCGATCCCAAGTTCCCCGGCGACCGGCTGGATACGTTTGATCATCTCTTTGTAGGACATTCCTTTCAGCACAAGCGGAAGAAGGATATTATCTCTCAGGTTAAATGTATCCAGCAGGTTGAACTCCTGGAATACAAATCCCAGGTTATCCCTTCGGAATTCCGAAATATCCTTATCCTTTACCGCCGACAGCGGTTTTCCGTCCAGATATACATCCCCCTCCGTAGGCTTATCCAGAGCCGCCATGATGTTCAGAAGAGTCGTCTTTCCTGAGCCGCTCTCTCCCATGATAGCGACATATTCTCCCTCTTCCACGGAAAAATTGACTCTCGACAGAGCCTGCACCTGATTTCCGCCGAACCGGGGCCTGTATATTTTCTTCAGATTCTTTACTTCCAAAACAGCCATTGTCTGACCTCCTTTTCTCTTTCTGGGATCAGTATAACAGGGACGGGCGGAATGCCGACATCGAATCCTGTGACATTCCGCCCGTCCCATGTGACGTTTTTGTAATGTGTTCAACAGTTCCGCCATGCGCCGGTAGATTTGTAGACAGCCATTCAAGCTTGCTTGTACATTGCTGTCTACAAATCTACCGGCATAGGGCGGACGCCCTCAGTGAGAAGGAGCTGCATGGCAGCGGATTCGAACTGCATGGCTGAACCGCTGCGGAGTCCCCCTCCTGCAGTTCCGCTCTCCTCTCATTCTACCCTCAGCGGATAAGACTCAAGGTCGATCGTAAACCGGCTTCCCTTCCCGGGCTCTGACTCAGCGGAAAGCTTATGTCCCAGCTTGTCTGCCGCCATTTTGCAGAGATACAGTCCGATTCCTGTAGATTTTCTCTCGACCCTTCCATTATATCCTGTATATCCCTTTTCAAAGATCCTGGGCAGATCCTCCGCTGCGATCCCGATCCCCGTATCAGCGATCGAAAGCCTTTTTTTCTCATCGACTGTGATCGTCACCTCTCCCCTGGAGGTATATTTCACTGCGTTTGACAGAATCTGTTCTATGATAAAAGAAAGCCACTTTTCATCTGTCATCACCCGGATATCCGTCCCCTGATAGACAAGACGGATCCGCTTTCTCACGAACTGTCCTGCATATTTCCGGACAGCCTTCCTTATGATATCGTCCAGATCGTGCTCCTGAATGACGAGATCAGAACCGCCTTCTCCGAGACGGACATAGTACAGAACCATCTCCACATACTGCTCGATCCGGAACAGTTCTGACTTCAGTTCCTGATTCTCCCTCGTGTCAGCCTGCTGAAGCAGCACGCGCATGACCGCGATCGGCGCCTTGATCTGATGGACCCAGGTGGCATAATAATCCTCCGTATCCTTCTGCGCAAGCTCCCACGTCTCCCGCTCTGTCCGGCGGGCCTGCTCCGACGCGAGTATCAGCTTCTGATAGTCCTCCTCTGTCAGGCTTCCCGCCTCCGGAAGGGAATCCCCGTATGGTCCGCCTCCCTCCAGGAGATATGTGAGCATCCGATGTTTTCTCACGAATCTCAGGTATCCGCATAACAGGAATCCGATCGTCAGGACACCTCTCAGCAGGAGCGGATACCACACGATCCTCCATTCAATCCCGCACAGGGCGAACACTGCCACGAAACAGACGGCGCACAGCAGAGCCCACACCGCCGTCCAGCGGAGTGTATACAGATATTTTCGGAATATCTTCATCCTGTTCACCGCCCTCTCTCCTTCTTTCCGCCCGGATCGGCATTTCCAGTCTCTATGATATAGCCTTCTCCGACTTTTGTAGTGATAAAATCTTTCAGGCCGGCATGCTCCAGTTTCCTTCTGAGCCGTGCGATATTGACCGTCAGAGTATTTTCTTCAATATAGTTGTCTGTCTCCCACAGCTTTGTCATCAGCGTGTCCCTGCTCACAAGCCTGCCCTTATTTTCCATCAGCGTCTGAAGGATACGGAATTCGTTTTTTGTGAGGCTGACCTTTTCTCCTTCATAAGTCAGCGTGGTATCATACAGATTCAGGATCGCTCCCCTGTGCTCCAGCATGGGCACCCTGCCCGACAAGTCATATGTCCTCCTCAGTACTGCCTGGACTTTTGCCGTGAGCACACTTAAGTCGAACGGTTTCGCGATAAAATCATCGCCGCCCATATTCATCGCCATAATGATATTCATATTATCCGCCGCCGAGGAAATAAAAATGACCGGCACGCTGGAGATCTTCCGGATCTCGCTGCACCAGTGGTATCCGTTGTAAAAAGGAAGCGTGATGTCCATGAGCACCAGATGCGGTCCATACTCCGCGAACTCCGTAAGTACATTCTGAAAATCCTCCAGATACTCCGCCTCGTTTCCCCAGGCCGTCATCTCTCGCTGTATCGCCTGCGCCATCGCCAGGTCATCCTCTATGATCAAAATCTTATACATTGCCGTACTCCTTTGCTGTTCTCTGATCCTTTTTCCGTCTCCTGCCGAGGAGTTTTCCCTTCTGCAGGATGGTCTGAAAGACGTTTCCTCAGAATAAAAAAATCGCCTATACCTTTAAAAAGTATAGACGATTTTGTCAGTTTGCACAACCGCGCGCCTGCATTTTTCTCACTCTGTCTCAGGCGCGATCACCCGCTGGATGTGGATCGCCAGAAAACCGATCTCTTCCTTCGCCACCGGCTTCTTCAGAGCCTGCTCCATGTACCGGCACACTTCTGCCGCCACATCTCCGGTCTTCGGATAATTGGTAAAAATAAAGTCGTTGAAATCCACATTCGTGGACTCACCCTTTCTCGTCCTCGCCGCCATGTAGTACAGATGGCTCATCAGACGGGTATACGCCAGGGAATCTGCCGGAAGCTTCTGCCCGAACGCGCTCTCGATCATGGAGATCCCCTCATTGATGATCCTTGTAGTGTTCAGCGTATCGGATACCTGCTCATCAGAAAGGCCTGCATGGATATGAAGCGTGATAAATCCGACCTCGTCGTCAGTGATCTCATGTCCGGTCATCTTCCTGATGATGTCTCTGCCCCGGAGCGCCACTGCATATTCCTTAGCGAACAGGACCCGGATATCCGGCGTAAAGGGATTTGGGATCTGCCGGTTCTCCTCCGCCCGCTTTGCGGCGAGCGCGATATGGTCCGCCATCGGAAGAAGGATGTCATGGCTGACTTCCCGGAACTCATGCTCTGCCTCCTCGATGATCTTTCCCGCCACCTCGATGAACTCCGGTCTGATGCCGTTGACCACCTTGAGGACTGACTGCTCCTTCCTCCTTGTAACGAGCGAATACACCTTCGCCCCGGGGATCCCGTCAACCTGCTGCGTCGGTTTCTTTCCGAATCCGACGCCGTTTCCCAGAAAAATGAGTTCCCTGCCCGTCTCATTGTGATAGACAAGAAGTCCGTTATTGTTCAGCACCTTTATAATCCGATACATATCCTCTACGCCCTTTCCACCGGTCCATGCACATCAGCTTTTCTGCCTCTGTCCGCAGACCCCGTCTTAATTCAAGCTTACGATCTCTGCTGTCTCATCCAGCTTCGCAACCTTTCCGGACTTTACAAGACGAACCTCTTCCCCCTCCTGAAGGCTTGTGAACACAATGATGCACTCATCTGATTTCGCATGCTCTTTAATATATTCTATATCAAAACCGATCAGCCTGTCACCCTTTTTTACATGATCTCCGTCTTTGACGAACGCCTCAAAGCCTTCACCGTTCAGGTTCACGGTGTCCACGCCGATATGGATCAGGTACTCTGTTCCGTCGCTGCTCTTCAGTCCGACCGCATGCTTTGACGGGAATACGAAGGATACTTCCGCATCTTCCGGCGCGTATGTCATTCCCTCTTCAGGCTTGACTATATATCCGTCTCCCATCATCTTCCCTGCAAACGCCTCGTCAGACGCCTCTGTGATCGGCGCTGCGGTTCCGGATACCGGCGTGCAGAGCGTCTTCTTCACTGTCCCTGCCCCGCTCTTCTTCGCATTCTCCGCCGGCGCCTCCTGCGGTGCTTCCTCCGCTTCGGCCGGGAGTTCCGCAGTAAATTCCTCGTTCGGGGCTGTTTCAAGATAATCCTCCAAATTGGACTTGATCACTGCCACAGACGGTCCGTAGATGATCTGGATCCCCTGTCCCTTTCTGATGATCCCGGAGGGTGACGTTGCCTTCAGAACGGCCTCATTGACAAGCTCAGGTTTTACTACTGTACAGCGCAGTCTTGTGGCACAGCAGTCCACGTCGGCGATATTTTTCTTTCCGCCGAGTCCCTGCGTGATAAGGACGCTCTTCTCATCACCGGAAGCCGCCCCGCCTTCTGCTGCGGATTTGTTCTGTTTCGCATTATAGTCTGCCTTTGTGAACAGCTTGGTCTCTTCATCGTCGTCCTCACGTCCCGGAGTCTTCAGGTTCAGTTTTTTGATCAGCACTGTGAAGATTACATAATACAGGATGAAGTAGATGATTCCCACAGGGATGATCAGCAGCCAGCTCGTCTTTGCATTCCCCTGAAGGATTCCGAAGAGGAACAGATCCAGAAGTCCGCCCGAAAATGTCAGTCCTACCGCAATATTCAGCACATGAGCGATCATATACGCTGCTCCTGCCAGGATCACCTGAACCACAAACAGGATCGGAGCTGCGAACAGGAAGGAGAATTCAAGGGGCTCTGTGATTCCTGTCAGCATGCATGCCAGGGCTGCTGAGAGCAGAAGTCCTCCCGCCTGTTTCTTCTTCTCCGGCTTTGCGCAGCGGTACATCGCCAGCGCCGCTCCCGGAAGGCCAAAGATCATGAAGATAAATTCACCGGAGAAATATCTCGTCGCATCTGCGCTGAAGTGTACTGTCGCCGGATCAGCCAGCTGAGCAAAGAAGATATTCTGTCCGCCTTCTACGATCTGTCCCGCGACTTCCATCGTTCCTCCCACTGCGGTCTGCCAGAACGGAAGATAGAATACATGGTGCAGACCAAATGGGATAAGCGCACGCTTGATGATACCGAAGATCAGAGTTCCGATGTAGCCCGTTCCCGTGACGAGACCGCCCAGTGCGTAGATCCCGTTCTGGACCACAGGCCAGATAAAATACATCAGGATTCCCACGCCCACATAGGTGATCGTGGAAATGATCGGCACAAATCTTGATCCGCCGAAGAACGAGAGTGCGTTCGGGAGCTGGATCTTGTAGAACTTATTGTGGAGCGCCGCCACGCCGAGTCCCACGATGATACCTCCGAACACGCCCATCTGCAGCGTCTGGATTCCGCAGACGCTGACAACGGTTCCGCTCAGCACATCCCCTGCCAGCGATCCGTCCTCAAGGATATCTCCCATCACCTTCAGCATGCCGTTGATCGTTGCGTTCATTACAAAGAAGGAGATCATGGCAGCCAGCGCCGCTACTTCCTTCTCCTTCTTCGCCATTCCGATCGCCACGCCCACGGCGAATATGATCGGAAGGTTATCAAAAATAATGTTTCCCGCGCTGCTCATGATGGTGAGCAGTGCATTGAGCACCGTGCCTTCGCCAAGTATGGACTCCAGCCCGTATGTCTCGATCGTTGTGGCGTTCGTAAAAGAACTGCCGATCCCCAGCAGCAGTCCTGCCACGGGAAGGATCGCGATCGGAAGCATAAAGCTTCGCCCGACCCTCTGCAATACGCCAAAAATTTTGTCTTTCATCTGTTTTCCTCCTTCTCTCTCATTCGAGATCAATGTTCGTGATACGCAGTGTTGTGCCCTGTTATGTATGCCGCACTTTCATTTTCGCCGTGCTGCGCACCTCGATTCCGCTC
>ERZ1643246.80-NODE-80-length-120980-cov-8.982799_pt1 | contig 120980 bp, 96 predicted proteins | sample MGYA00579265_ERZ1643246 | MGnify/ENA primary metagenome ERZ1643246 (study PRJEB29033, sample SAMEA4952261) | chicken gut metagenome | biome: Broiler Chicken; feature: Gastrointestinal Tract; material: Caecum | place: Ireland | collected 2018 | study: Broiler...
AGGGCTTTCGGTAGGCATGGCTCAAACGTGTCTAGATCTGGGCAGCCATATCACTATTACGCCTTCGAGTGCGACCGCGACCTCGACCGTCTGGAGCACGACCTTGCGGGCGGTTCCCGCACCTTCGCGTGTGTCAACGATGGGGAGTGCAGCGACTTCGAGTCGCGTGCCGCTCGCGTGAGGTCGTTGCTCGAGCGCCTGCTTCCGGAGCCGTGCTCGTTCGAGAGGTAGGAGAGAAGGCCGGACTGACCCGTATCGCTCAAAGTAGCAGCTTCGGACACTTAGGCGGCCCTAAGTGTCCGAGGCTGCGGCCGGGGTAGCGACCTCGGACGGATAGCGGGCCCTAAGTGTCCGAAGCTGCGGCCGGGGTAGCGACCTCGGACGGATAGCGGGCCCTAAGTGTCCGAAGCTGCGAGGGCGAGGGGGTGGTGCTGGGACCGAGGGTGCGGCTGCGCTGTCCGAGCCCGCTTCGATGCCTAGGCAAGCAACTGCGCGAGCTCCTCCGGCGCAAAGACGTAGTCGGCCCCGCAGAAGTGGCAGTGCACGTTGGCAGGCTCGCCCTTCTCCACCATGTCGCGCATCTCGTGCTCGCCCAGCGCCATCACGCAGCGAGCCGCGCGATGGCGGTTGCAGCCGCAGTGGAACTCTGCGGGCATGGCGTCGAGCTCCCGGTAGTCCAGACCGCGCAGGAGGTATCCCAGCATGTCCGACGGCGTCATGCCGTCCTCGAGCATCTGGGTGACGGATCTCACGCCCCTCAGGTTCTGCTCCAGCTCGTCGAGTACGTAGTCGTCATGCCCGGGCATCGCTTGGATGATGAAGCCACCCGCCTGACGCACGGAGTAGTCCACATCCACGAGCACGCCCACGCCAAGCGAGGTCGGAATCTGCTCGCTCGCCGCGAAGTAGTAGGTGAGGTCATCACCGATTTCTCCCGAGACCAGGCCGACGGTGCTGGAGTACGGCTCCATGTGCGAGATGTCGTGCACGACGGTGAGCGTGCCTGGGCCAAGCGCGCCACCTACGTCCAGGTGAGAGTCCTCGCGTAGGGGAAGCCACGCGTTGGGGTTGTTAGCGAACCCCTTGACCTGACCCTTGTTGTTTGCGGTCACGGTGAGGCCCCCGATGGGCCCGTCGCCGCGTACCTCCAGGGTGATGAGCTCGTCGTCCACCTTTGACATTGCGCCAATCATCTGGCCTGCCATCATGAGGCGGCCGAGGGCTGCGGTTACGACGCTGCTGGTGTGGTGGTGGTCGCTCGCCGCCTGGACGGTCTCGCGTCCGTTGATGGCAAACGCGCGAAGCTGGCCGTTGGCTGCTGTGCCACGGACGATGTGGTCGTGTGCGCGAACTTTCGCGTCTGCGAAGTCGATGATGTCCTCTGCCATGGGGTCTTCCTTTCTCGCCTGTGTCCAGGCGCATGTTCAATGGCTAGATAGATACCCCAAAGTCGCGCTGTCATGGTGCGGGCGTTGTGACGTCGTAGGTTGCATATGGAGGGGGGCAAACGCGGCTCGCGAACAAGGGGCAGAGCGCGCCGCTCGTCTCGTCCCGCCCCGTGCGTCATAGCCCCTCTGCCCCGCGGTCACGCGTCGTTGGCGCAGGCGACGGCATGGCATGCAATGGCTAGGACTCGTGGCGCCAGCCAATCTGTTGCAGCGAGTAGATGGACTTGTCCATGTTGAACAGGTAGGCGACCACGCATACCACGAAGAAGAGGGGCAGGTAGGAGTAGCCAAACACCTCGGTGCCAATGAGGATGGGGGCAAAGAGCGTGTTGGTCGCGGCACCAAAGACCGCGGCATATCCGAGCGCTGCCACGAGGGGAGTGGGGAGACCTGCGAGGCCGGCGAGAGCGACACCTAGGGAGGAGCCTATGGCGAAGAGGGGAGTCACCTCTCCCCCCTGGAAACCAGCAGCCAGCGTGAGGATGGTGAGTGCGAACTTGAGGGCCCAGTCCCAGGGGAGGACCTGGTCTCCCGAGAAGCTCGCCGAGATGAGGTTGGTTCCCAGGCCGCAGTAGCGTCCCTGCCACAGGAGGAGGAACAGGAGGCTCAAGCAGACCCCCATGACCGCGATGCGCCTGACCGGGTGTTCAAGGTGCGCGGCCGCGATGGCCTTTGCCCACTTGAGGCACCAGGCAAAGAGACCGCCCACCACGCCAAACGCCACGCCGAGAAGCGCCACCCTCCCAAGCGTCGCTGCGTCCAGGGAGACGGGATAGGCAAGGGCGACCTCGAACTTCTCCAGCCCGAGCGACCGCGAGGTCCAGCTTGCGGCGAACGAGGCGGTGAGTGCGGGGAACAACGCCTGGTACTCGAGCCGGCCGGCAACCAAGACCTCGATGGCAAAGAGCGTTGCGGCGAGTGGCGTCCCAAACAGGCCCGCAAAGCCTGCCGCCATGCCTACGATCAGGAAGGTGTTGCCTGGGTTCTTGAACGGAAGCTTCCGTCCGATCCAGTGGGAGAGGGTCGCGCCAATCTGCACCGCGACGCCCTCGCGACCGGCGCTCCCGCCAAACAGGTGGGTGAGCCATGTGCCGCCCATGATGAGGGGAATCAGCCGCAGGGGGATGACGTTCTCCCTCCCCAGGCCCACGTCGAACACCAGGCTCATGCCGCGCCCGGTGTTCTTCCCCAGGCGCAGGTACGCCCATGCGATGAGCATGCCCGCCAGGGCGAGGAACGGCACCAGCTGTAACACGTGGGCGTCGCGGAACATGGTGATCGCGATGAGGACGCGGCCAAACACCGCGTCGATGGAGCCGACCGCCACCCCGATGGGGATGCCCACCGCCCCCAGCAGCAGGATGCCGCCGTAGCTCCCCAGGATGCGCCGTGTCCTCTCGTGCATGCTCTCTCCCTCCCGCCGGTGGTGCCGGCGCACAAAAAAAGACCCCTGCCGCAGAGCGCGACAGAAGTCATCAGCCACAGGGCGGTTTGGGGCACGTGGCCCGGCGGGGAACCTCATCCCGCATGGCCGGTAGGGACGGGCCCGTTCGCGGCGCACGGGGAGAGATGATACGCGAAACCGGGGCGAGGTGGGCCGACTTTCTGGGGTCGGGCCGCATCTGATGGCGTCCCGCCCGCGCGGCTGCGCCCAATGGCCCCGGCCATCGGCCGAAGCGGTCGTGCGACGGAATCGCATCGCCTCCCGTCTCCTCCGAGGGCGCGTCCGGGGCCGCTCCGCCCCTGTCGCCCGTCCTGCCCGTCCTAGTACGTCCGGACGGGATGGAGGCGGATGTTGACGTATTGGATCACCATCAGGACCATGAGGACCGCCATGACCGCCAGGTAGCCGTACACCGCGCCGTCAAAGCCGACCGTACGCACCATTGTGAAGCTCACCGCCGAGACCACCACCAGGCCAACCAGGTACACCTTGGTCACCGCCTCCTGGCGACGCAGCACCGTGATGATCTGGTACAGGAAGTCGACCACCGCGGACATGCCTCCTGCGACGATCATCAGGTACTGCTGCGTGCGGTAGGGCTCAAAGTCCAGGCCGTACAGCAAGCCCGTGATGCGGATTCCGATGATCGCGGCAATCGCCAGGAACACCACGGTCACCAGGGCGGCGGCGCCAATGACAGCGATAACGATGAGATCGAATCGCTTGCGGCCGTCAGGGTCGGCCCAGATCTTGGCCAGGCGCACGAGCTGCGGCTTGTACATGAACCCAACGGCCATGAGAATCGCCTGCGCCGGGAAGTAGATGGCGTTGAAGTAGAGCTGGTCGTCGTAGGGGAGAGGACCCTCCATCGCAAACTTGGGGATCGCCTCGATGAGCGCGAACAGGAACTGCGCGGCGAAGGCGGGGAAGCACTCCACGAACACCTCGCGCACCTCGACGACTGCCCACCTGCGCGAGCGCGGGGTCTCGAAGTAGGCGAGGGGGATGGCGAGCAGGAGGAGCGAGGCAAAGCCCGCCACGGCCATGGCGATGCTCGCGACGGTGATGCTGCGGGTGAGGAACAGCGCCACCGTGAAGAGGGCGATCGCCCCGGCGCAGCGGACCCCCTGCGACACGCCGGCGAGCCACAGCTTGTCAAACTGCTGCAGGCGACCCTCGTACACGTCGGCGAGGGAGTCTGCCAGGCGGAACAGCAGCGTGGCGTAGCACACCGAGAGCATCTCGCCCGAGTAGCCCCTCAGCGCGAAGTAGAGCCAGCCAGCCGCGACCATGAGCAGGCAGGCGAGCGCGCGCTGGATCTGGTAGGCGCCGAAGGAATCCATCTCGTCGATGTCCGACACCTGGAAGGTCCGCACGCCATACAGGCCCACGAACTGCAGCAGGTTGGCGATCACGAACGCCATCGAGAACATGCCTGCCTGCTCCGCCCCCACCAGGTGGGTGCAGATCATGGTGAGAATGGGGAAGAGGCCGCCCCACAACGCAAGCCCGGCGGTGTTGTACATGTAGTCGCGGGTCTGGTCGTGGCCGGCGTACTGGGCCGTCTGGTCGGCAAGGGAGCCGGAGACGACCGACGAGATCAGGCGGTCCCACCATGCGTTGGCAAGGCGCGCCAGCGCGGGAGGTCGCTTTGCCGCGCTCCTCTCCCTCCCCGCTGCCGACGCCCTCGCTGCCTGCTTCCTGTGGGGTATCTTCATGGGCCCGTATCGCTCCCAAGCATGTCTGGACGGCAATTTCGTACAATCGATTGTATCCCTGCGAGATGGGCGAGAGGCACTCTCCAAAATGTTGCAAGAGACCGTGAACATTGGGTTTCAGGCAGATGGAAGAGGGTACACGTGCGCACTCGCAGAGTATGGTAGACACTGCGAATGCTTCCAAATCCCATGTATCCGCATGTAGGCGGTATGCAACAAAGGAGGAAGGTTGTCTCAGGCAATGAAGAACGACTCCACCTCTGGCCTGTCGGCGGAGGAGATGGAGAGGGCCCTGGCGCAGAGGGCGCTCCAGGACGTCAACGTGCCGGACGAGCTCAAGGACAACCTGGCGTTGTTCCTTCGTCTTGTCCGCAAGGTCATCAAGGAGCATGACCCCTCCATCCGCGATGCGTTCGACCGGCTACTCGAGGACTCCATCGTCGTCAACAACTCCGAGGACGCCAACGCCGATAGCGTCAACTCCGCGTTCAAGGATGCCGTCGACCTCCTCGACGGCATGGGCGTGGAGGACGTCACGGTCCTCATGCGTGCGTTCACCGTGTACTTCCACCTCGCCAACATCTGCGAGGAGAACTACCGTGTGGAATCGCTGCGCAAGCGCGAGCAGGAGATCCCGGTGGACTCCCCCGAGGACCCCATCAACGACATCACGGTGGCCTACCACCAGCTGGTCGACGAGTGCGGGCGCGGCAAGGCCATCTCGCTTCTCAACCGCCTGGAGTTCCACCCCGTCTTCACGGCGCATCCCACCGAGGCCCGTCGCAAGGCGGTCGAGGGCAAGATTCGCCGCATCTCGGTGCTGCTCGAGGAGCGCCCGCGCCTTGGTGGCGTCTCGCTCGCCGAGAACGAGCGCCGCATGACGCAGGAGATCGACGCGCTGTTCCGCACGTCCCCCATCGCCATCAAGAAGCCGACCCCCGTGGAGGAGGCCGACACGGTCATCAACATCTTCGACAGCACGCTGTTCGAGATGGTTCCCGAGGTGTATCGTCGCTTCGACGACTGGGAGCTGGGCGACAAGGCCGGCACAGTGCCCCCCATGTGCCCCGCGTTCTTCCATCCTGGCAGCTGGATCGGCTCCGACCGCGACGGCAACCCCAACGTCACCGCCAAGGTCAGCCGTCTGGTGAGCGAGAAGTACCGCGTCCACATCCTCGAGACGCTTGCCGCTCGCACCAACTACGTGGGCCGCAACCTCACCATGGACACCGACATCACCAGGCCCTCCAAGGAGCTCATGAACCTTTGGAGCCACCAGGTGGAGATGAGCGAGGTCCTTACCAACCGCGCCCAGGCCATCTCGGCGTCCGAGATGCACCGCGCCGTGACCATGGTCATCGCGGAGCGCCTCAAGGCCACGATCGCCCGCACGGCTGACATCATGTACAACAACGCCGACGACTACATCGCCGACCTCAAGGTGGTGCAGCGCTCCCTCGCCGCGGGCGGGGCCGTGCGCGAGGCGTACGGGCCGATGCAGAACCTCATCTGGCAGGCGGAGACCTTTGGCTTCCACCTCGTGGAGATGGAGTTCCGCCAGCACTCCCTGGTCCACAGCCGCGCGCTCGAGGACATCCGCGAGCACGGCCGCTGGGGCGAGCGCGGCAAGCTGCAGCCCATGACCGTCGAGGTCCTGGACACCTTCCGCGCCATCGGTACCATCCAGCGCAGGAACGGCGTCAAAGCCGCCCGCCGCTACATCATCAGCTTCACCAAGAGTGCCCAGAACGTCGCTGACGTGTACGAGCTCGCCCGCCTTGCCTTCGCGCACGAGCGCGACGTGCCCACCCTCGACGTCATCCCCCTGTTCGAGCAGGTCGAGGACCTGGAGAACGCGGTCAACACGCTCAACGACATCATCAAGCTGCCCGAGGTCCAGAAGCGCCTTCAGGAGACCGACCGCAAGATGGAGGTCATGCTGGGCTATTCCGACTCCTCCAAGGACGCCGGCCCCACCTCGGCCACGCTCGTTCTCCACGCAGCCCAGGCAAACATCGCCAAGTGGGCGGACGAGAACAACATCGACCTCGTGCTGATGCACGGCCGCGGTGGCGCCGTGGGACGCGGCGGCGGCCCGGCCAACCGCGCGGTCCTCTCGCAGCCCAAGGGATCCGTCAACTGCTGCTTCAAGCTCACCGAGCAGGGCGAGAGTATCTTTGCCCGCTACGGGGACCCCACGCTGGCACGCCGTCACGTGGAGTCCGTCGCCGGGGCGACCCTGCTCCAGAGTGCTCCCTCCATCGAGGTCATCAACACCGAGACCACGGAGAAGTACGCAGACGTCTCCGAGGCGCTCGACCGCGAGTCGCGCAAGCGCTTCCTCGATTTGCTGCACACCGAGGGCTTTGCCGAGTGGTTCAGCACGGTGACCCCGCTCACCGAGATCGGCCTCATGCCCATTGGCTCGCGCCCCGCCAAGCGTGGCCTGGGCGCCAAGTCGCTCGACGACCTGCGCACCATTCCCTGGATCTTCTCCTGGTCGCAGGCGCGCACCAACCTCGCCGCCTGGTACGGCCTGGGTACGGCATGCGAGAAGTTCGGCGACCTCAAGAGGCTTCAGGACGCCTATGCGGAGTGGCCCCTCTTCACCACGTTCATCGACAACATCGAGATGTCGCTCTCCAAGACCGACGACCGCCTGGCGCAGATGTACCTCGACCTTGGCGACCGCCCCGACCTCAACAAGAAGGTCATGGACGAGATGCACCTCACACGCAAGTGGGTTCTCGCCATCACCGGCAACGAGTGGCCTCTGCAGCACCGCCACGTGCTGGGTCCTCTCATCCGCATGCGCCTTCCCTTCGTGAACGTGCTCTCCCTCGCCCAGGTGCGTGCCCTCGACGCACTTCGCAACAAGGGGAGCAAGCTGACCCCCGAGGAGCGCGAGCGCTTCATCTACCTGATCCTCTGCACCGTGTCCGGCGTCTCCGCCGGCCTGCAGAACACCGGGTGATTGACCTCGCTCCAGTGCGAGAGGCTATGTGACGGGACCCCGCGGACTTCGTGTCCGTGGGGTCCCTTTTGTGTGCCGAAGGTTCGCTCGCCGTCTCATACGAACTCAGTCCAGCAACCTGACAAGGGCCTAATTTTGGCCTACTAGCCTTGAAACGCACTGAAACGAGACCCAAGGACATGCGAAAGGGGCGCTTGCATGAGAAGGCAGCATTCTGACGCGACCGATGAGAGGGCCAACCTGAAGATGGCGGGGAGGGGTGCGGCTGCCGTCGCCCTGGCGGCGCTCCTGACGCTCCCACCGCCACCGACGTGGCACAGGCAAAGGTCACCGTGCGGAGCGCCTCCGACGCTACCAAGTCCGAGGACTACTCCCTCACCGAGGGCACCTACCAGATTGGGAACGTGATCAAGACCGCCTTGGGCTACACCTGCGTGGTCACCCTGCCCGCGGCCAAGCATCAGTCCTACGTTGACCAGTTTGCCAAGGACGAGGGCGCCGACTTTGCGTCGCAGGGCTTCTCCCAGATCCAGTTCTACTTCTCGTACCAGGGCGGTGCCTGGACCAACACCACCACCGACCAGTACATCTTTACTCTGGCATGCGCCCCTCTCGTGCCGCGACCCCCCCACGCAACCTCGGACATATAAGTGGCGTTATCGGTCCGAGCTCGCTCCCGGGGCTGCAACCTCGGACATATAAGTGGCGTTATCGGTCCGAGCTCGCTCCCGGGGCCTGAACCTCGGACATATAAGTGGCGTTATCGGTCCGAGGTTGCGAGTATGCGAGGAAGTAGGTCTCTGTAGCTCCTCGTGTGAGCAAAATGTCATAAGCTAAGTAACATAATAGTCCGTCCGAATGGGCCATCCTACCAATGGTTACCTGCGCAAATGGTGTTTACCGCAGAAAACTTGTCCCTTTGGGGTCCCGCATAGAAAGTAAACCCTATACTACTTTTACGAGTTAGGTGAAAGTAACTTCTCCCGTCGGCGAAAGTTGGCGGGCCAATGGGGGTGAGAGGGATGGATGGCACGGTTATGGGAGACGTTCGGTCCGACAGCACCGCACAGGTCCATGTGACGGGCGCGCAGCTTCCGCTTGCCATGGTCCGCGAGGGCGAGACCGTGACCGTCGCGAAGGTTCGCGGTGGACAGGACCTTCGACAACACCTCGCGGAGCTCGGCTTTGTGCCGGGCGGCACGGTCAAGGTTGTCTCGCGCGTGAACGGGGACGTGATCGTGGGCGTGAAGGGCGCCACCTTTGGCATCGGGCGCGACATGGCGATGAGGATCGTCACCTGCTAGCGCAGATCTCGACGTTAGGTTTCAATGGGCCGGCGACTGCCGGCATTCATGTGGAAGGGGAAGTTGCATGGCAACGCTTCGAGACGTGAAGGTGGGCGAGACCTGCACGGTCGCGCGCCTGACCGGCACCGGTGCGGTCAAGCGCCGCATCATGGACATGGGCCTCACCAAGGGCGCCAAGGTGTTCGTTCGCAAGGTCGCCCCGCTGGGCGACCCCATCGAGTGCACCGTGCGCGGCTACGAGCTGTCGCTTCGCAAGGACGAGGCGCAGGACGTGGAGGTCACCGACATCGCCAAGGCATAGCCCCTTTTTGCCCTTTAAGTTAGCTGAGTCTAACAAATGTGGCTTGCGAGGTGGCAATAGTAAGACGCGGGAAACAATCCGACTATCCAACCAACGCGTCAGATGGTAGGAAAGAAAGGCGAGTAATGGCAGAGAAGTACAACATTGCCCTGGCCGGTAACCCAAACTGTGGCAAGACGACGCTGTTCAACGAGCTCACGGGCTCCAACGGCTACGTGGGTAACTGGCCGGGTGTCACGGTCGAGAAGAAGATGGCAACCTGGAAGAAGGACCACGACGTCACGTTTGTGGACCTGCCTGGCATCTACTCCCTCTCCCCGTACTCCCCGGAGGAGGTCGTCTCTCGCGACTATGTGGTGAACGAGCGCCCCGACGCCGTGATCGACCTGCTCGACGTTACCAACATCGAGCGCAACCTGTACCTCACCACCCAGCTGCTCGAGGCCGGCCGTCCCGTGGTCGTAGGCCTCAACATGTGCGACCTACTCAAACAGCACGGCGAGACCATCGACGTCAAGGAGCTCTCGCACATGCTCGGCGTTCCCGTTGTCGAGGTCTCCGCGCTTCGCAACCACAACCTCGACAAGCTCGTGAGGGAGGCCGAGGGGGCAGCCAAGGAGGGGACTCCCGCCAAGCCCCTGGAGTGCTTCTCGCCCGAGGTCGAGGAGGCTCTCGCCAAGATCGCGAAGGGCATCGAGGGGCAGTGCAAGCCCGAGCTCGTCCGTTGGTACGCCGTCAAGGTCTTTGAGCGCGACGTCGACGCCATCAAGCCCCTGGGCCTCACGGCTGAGGAGGTCAAGGCCTTCGAGCCCACGATCGAGGAGGTGGAGAGGGACCGCGACGACGACGCCGAGTCCATCATCACCGGCGACCGCTACGACTTCATCGCCAAGGTCATGGACCGTGCCGTGAAGAAGTCCGTGGGCACGCTCTCGACCTCGGAGAAGATCGATCGCGTGGTCACCAACCGCATCCTGGGCCTTCCCATCTTCATCGCGGTCATGTGCCTGGTGTACTACATCGCCATCGGCACCGTGGGCACCGCGGCGACCGACTGGGTCAACGACAACCTGTTCAGTGACGGCTTCTTCGTGAGCTCCGCCTCGCAGCAGCAGTACGAGGCGGACGAGGAGGCATGGTCCGACGCCAACTACGACGACATGATCTCGGGCTACATCGCCGCTGCCGCCGACAAGGGCGTGGACACCGACGGCGTCCAGGACGCCATCGATGCCGACGAGCAGACCTCCGAGACCCAGGCGACCATCGAGAAGTTTGAGGCCGCAGCCAAGAAGGCCGGCGTCGTCGCGACCGACGTCCCGGTGACCGACGGCGACGGAAACTACGTGGACACCGAGGGCAACGTCATCACCAAGCTGGACTCCGACGGCAACCCCGTGCTCGCCTCGGGTCAGAAGCTCGAGACCCTCTCGACCGTCACCGAGGCGGACTTCGAGGACGCCCTCGACCACCCCGAACCCGACCAGCACGACTACGGCAACTTTGTGGACTCCATCCCCACCGCCGCGACCAACGCGCTTACTGCAGCAGGTGCATCTGACGTCGTGATCAGCCTCGTCGTCGACGGCATCATCGGTGGCGTGGGCTCCGTCCTGGGCTTCATCCCCCAGATCTTCGTCCTCTTCATCCTGCTCTGCTTCCTCGAGGACTGCGGCTACATGAGCCGCGTGGCCTTCGTGATGGACCGCGTGTTCCGACGCTTTGGCCTCTCCGGGAAGTCGTTCATCCCCATGATCGTCTCGTCCGGCTGCGGCGTGCCTGGCGTCCTCTCCACCAAGACCATCGAGAACGAGCGTGATCGCCGCATGACCGCCATGCTCACCACCATGATCCCGTGCTCCGCCAAGTTGCCGATCATCGCCCTGGTCATGGGCGTGCTGGTTGGTTCCGATAACGGCGCCTGGTGGGTTGCCCCCATGTTCTACTTCATGGGCGTCGTCGCAATCATCGTCTCGGCCGTCATGCTCAAGAAGACCAAGCCCTTCCAGGGCGAGCCCGTCCCGTTCGTGATGGAGCTGCCCGACTACCACCTGCCCTCCGTCAAGAGCTGGATGCTGCACGTGTGGGAGCGCGTCTCCGCCTACGTCAAGAAGGCCGGCACGATTATCTTCGCCGCGGCCGTGGGCATCTGGATCCTCTCCAACTTCGGCATCGCGGGCTGGGACGGCGGAAACGGCTCGTTCGGGTTCCTGCAGTCGATGGACGGGGCGCCCGACACCTACATGGACTACTCCATCCTCGCCGGCGTGGGCGGTGCCCTGAGCTTCATCTTCGCGCCGCTTGGGTTTGGTAACTGGCAGGCAACCGCGTCAACCATCTCTGCCCTCATCGCCAAGGAGAACCTGGTCTCCACGTTCGGCGTCCTCTACGGCCTGGGCAGCGCGACCGAGAACTCGGTGAGCATGTGGCAGGGCTTCGCCAACATGTTCACGATCGGAGGGGTGCTCCACGTTGGCGCCATGTGCGGCTTCGTTGCCTTCAACATGCTCTGCGCCCCCTGCTTCGCCGCCATGGGCACCATCCGCAAGCAGATGGACGACCCCAAGTGGTTCTGGTTCGCCATCGGTTACGAGTGCGGCTTCGGCTGGGTCGTGGGCCTGCTCATCAACCAGTTCTACGAGCTCGCGGTGTTTGGCAACTTTGGTTTCTGGACCGTCGTGGCGTTCGCGCTTCTCGCCCTCATGCTGTTTCAGCTCTTCCGCCCCATGCCCAAGTGGGACAAGAAGGACGACAAGATCCTGGACAGCCTCTCGGAGGAAGCCGCGTAGCGAGCGAGTCATAGTCGGCTGGCGCCCGGTGCGCCAAGCCAGGGGCGCGTCGCCGGCAGACCGTCGGCGGCGTGCCCCCCGTTGGAAGGGAGGGGCGCAACATGGACGAGCTCATTGCGGCGGCGCTTGCGGCGGGCGTCTCGCTTGGCTCCGTGCTGCTGAGGGATGTCTGCCTCAGGCGGGCTTCGGGGGAGGCTCGATGAGCCGGACGGAGGCTTTCTGCCACGCACGAAGGACGAAGGCTTGCCCCTGTGGCGGTCCCGCCTCGTCCTGCGTCGAGGTCCTCGACGGGGTGTGGCTCCTGTTGGTTGGCAGGGCGCCGCACTCTCGTGTCACGCTTCCGCAGGGGCCCAGTCCCCTCGACATGGTGGCGGTCAGCCACTGCAGGCGGGGCATCTGCCTGGCACGGCACGGTGAGGTCAACGAGGTCATCTGCCCCGGCGAGTCGTTTGTGCTCCGCCTGGCGGGACAGGGGAGGGTCGACCTCGAGACGGACTTCGAGGGGGTCATCGTCCTCGTCAACCCCGACCGCCTTGCGGGTGCCCCCTGCTCGTCGCTCGAGGAGTTCGACGTGGACCTGGAGGGGCTCGAGTCGGCGTTGTGGGGCGGCGGGTCCGGCTTCCGCCGGCTCGAGGGAGTGCCGCGCGTCGCCCACGTGCTCGTCGAGCTCATGGACTCCTCGGCGGGGGAGCGGGGCGGATACCGGCGCCTCAAGGTCATCGAGCTGCTGCGCGAGCTGTCGGTGGTCGGCCGCGCGGACGCCGGATCGGATGTACCGCGGTCGGTTGGCCGAGCCAACCACGAGCGCGTGGCGTATCGCGCTCAGGCCATCATGACCGGCAACCTCGAGACGCCCGTGACGATCCCCGCGCTCGCCCGTGCATGCGAGACGTCGCCCACGGTGCTCAAGCAGGCCTTCCGCGAGGTGATCGGCGTGCCGGTGTACACGTGGTACCGCTCCTATCGCATCCACGAGGCCGCCCGGCTCCTGGAGGACCGCGAGCGGAGCATCGCCGACGTCGCCGCGGAGGTGGGGTACTCCAACCCCTCCAAGTTCACGAAGGCGTTCGCCGCCTGCATGGGAAAGACGCCCAGCCAGTGGAGGGCCTCGCTGTAGCGGGGCCCTCGTCCCTCTCGCCTAGTAAATGGAGCGAGGTGGCCAAGGCCTGGGCATCGATTATCCTCTGCCGCCTGCCGTTGGGTTGCCCTCAGATGTATGCGGGGGTGATGGCGATTGCGTCCTGCCGCGTCGCATGGGTTCGCCGTGGTCCATCCTCTTTCAGGATGGAGAAAGGGGACCGCATGGAGAAGAAGGCGTTTGCCTCCCGCTACCTCTGCCTTGCGTTCGTGCTCGCGGCGCTTGCCGAGGTCGCCGTGGTGGGAAGCCTGGTACTGGGGTCGTACCTGGGCATCGTCGTGGTGCTCGTTGCCACGGGGGTGCTCGTGATGGTCACGTTCGTGCGTGCCGTGCTGGCGTGGCGGCGGCTCGCCAAGGCTCGCAAGGCAGGGACCGACGATGACGCGTCGCCGTTTGCTGAGGACCGCGTGGTCCTGCCCACGGTCGAGATGGGCAGGGAGGAGTACGACCGCCTGGTTGAGGTCTACGAGTCGCACATGGATGCCGCTGCGGCGCTGGAGCGCACCACCCAGGTCACGAGGCGCGTCATGGGGTCCCAGAAGCTGCGAGGGCGCTTCAGGCACCTGCTGCTGAAGCGGCTCCTCAAGGAGGAGGACCATCTCGCGAGCCGTGCGATGGACCTTGCGGTGGAGCTTGCGGGCGCCATCAACGAGTCGCCCCTCGCGGACGGGGACGAGACCGACCCCGATGCCGACCTGGAGGAGCGCCTGTAGACCCTGCCGCGTGGCTTTGTGCGGAGGGTGCTGAGAAAAGTCGAGTTGTGGCAATCCGAGGCCGGCCTGGGCTGAGGAAAGGCGAGTAGTGGCAGCGAACGAGGGCAGAACGAGGGCGTCACGCTGCCAATAGTCGCGATTCCCGGGCAGAGTCGGGCCTCGGATTGCCACAACTCGAGATTCCTCAGCCGCTCGCGCGCGGGCGCGCCGCGCGGATTGCCACAGCTCGAGATTCCTCAGCACCCCAACTCCGCGAGGCGCCCGCAAGCCAACCCCTGGGGCGCCTCGTCGTCAGCCCAGCAGGCCAATCACGTCGATGAACGTGACGGTGACGCCGATGGCGACCAGAACGACCTTGGTCGCCGTCGAGTTCCGCCACCTGCCCATCACGCGCCTAGACGACGTGAGGTACACCTGCAGGAACACCGTGATGGGAAGCTGCAGGGAGAGGAGCGCCTGGCTCACCACCAGGCCCTGGAATGCGTTGGGCACCAGCAGGCACGCCAGCGCGGCGGCAGCCATGCATGCGACCACGCCCACGGAGGAGTGGCGGTCGTGGATGTCGTACTCCTCCCCAAACATGCCCGCGCTGATCGTCCCCGCGGCCATGGCGGCGGTGATGGACGACGAGAGCCCCGCAAGCAGGAGTGCCAACGCAAAGGTGACGGTCGCCGCCTGACCCAGGATGGGGGAGAGGGTCTGCGCCGCCACCGCGAGGTCATCCACCACGATGCCACGCGCAAAGAACGTCGTGGCGGCCAGGATGACCATCGCCGAGTTGATGGCCCAGCCCACGCCCATGGAGAACAGCGTGTCCACGAACTCGTTTCTCAGGCGCTCGCGAACCACGTCGTCACCCCGCGCCTCGAAGTGTTGGCTCTGGATCACCTCGGAGTGCAGGAACAGGTTGTGGGGCATCACCACGGCGCCCAGGACGCTCATCACGATGGCGAGCGAACCCGACGGGAGGGCGGGCGTGACCCACGAGACCGCCGCCTCGCCCCAGCTCACGTCCACGAGCGCGAGCTCGACCAAAAACGAGATCCCGATAAGTGACACGAAGGCGATGATCCACCGCTCAACCCGCTTGTACGAGCTGCTCATGAGGAGGGAGAGGGACGCCGCGGCGACGAGGACGCTCCCCACGGGCAGGGGGAGGCCAAACAGCATCTGCAGTGCGATGGCTCCGCCCAGGACCTCGGCGAGCGCGGTAGCTACGGTGGCGAGGTAGGCGCTCGCCAGGATCAGGCGCGAGACAGGCCGCGGAAGGTGTGTGGTCGTTGCCTCCGCAAGGCACTGTCCGGTGGCGATGCCCAGGTGTGCGGCGTTGTGCTGCAGCACGATGAGCATGATGGTGGAGAGGGTCACCACCCAGAGCAGCGAGTAGCCAAACTGCGAGCCTGCCGCCATGTTCGACGCCCAGTTGCCCGGGTCGATGAAGCCCACCGTCACCAGCAGGCCGGGGCCGATGCTCCTCAGGATCTCGAGGCCACCGTGTCCGCCCGTCTTCATGCCGCCAAACCTCCGCCGCAGGCGCTGCGGCAGCGTGTCTCTCGCCTGCTCTGAGTCGGTGGTCCCGTTGCTGACATTGGTCATGGTCATGTCCCTTCGCGATTGGGCCTATTGTCTCGCAGGTCCAAAAAGTTAGGTTGAGTTAACTATTAGATACCCAGTGGACGACGTGCCATACGGGAGGGCTTCGTAGCTGTCGGGGGAGAGGGGCCAGGGCACTGTGCCTGCCACCCACGTCCGTTGGGTGCCCGGCTTGCCCGCCGGCAGCGAAGGTGCTTGCCACCCCGCAGCGGACGCGCTTCCGGAGGCACCGACCTCGCACCGCCCCGTGGACCGCGCGCCGTGGCTTGCCCCGCCCCCGGAGACGCTGGGATCGCGACGAGCCTGCGGCCCACCTCTGTGACCTGCCGGGACCTGGCAGCCGCTGGCCCAAACGGACGCAGGCGAGAAAATCCCGCCCGTCTCCCCTTGCACAAGTTAGACATGGTGTACTCTATGTGCCAAGGAGTTAGCCAAGTAAAACACTTGCAGCAAGCGTCATCTCCTTCCTGACGCAGGCGGACCCTCTCCCCGCAACGCGCTCAGGTTTTCCCAGGCGTCGCCGGCATCCCCCCTTTCCTATGCCGGCGACGCATTTTGAACTAGGCGAACCCGCGCCGTCCCCGGGCGGCGCGACACGGAGGCTCTGATGTGTGGAACGGGTGCCATGTCGGTGAGGGTGGATTCCGACAGCCTTGAGGGCTGCGACTCCCTAGAGAGCAGGGTCTGCCACGGTTTTGCCTGCACGTTCGTGCGGGCGGCAGGTGCGGTGATCGAGGGCGAGAAGCCCGCTGCGATCTTCTCCGTGCGCATCGAGCCCGCTGGCACCCCTCCCGGGCCGCAGACGCGCAACGCCCTGAGGGACGCCGTTCGGACCTACGAGGTCGAGCTCACTCTCCGTGGCATCACCCTCATTGCGCTGGGCGAGCGCTCCAACAGGATCCAGCTCCTTGCCTACCGGCCAAACCTCGTGGCAGAGGTTCTGGGCAACCCGGCGACCCGCTCCTTCCTCAAGGGGCTTGGGTATCCCGTTGACAACGTCGCAGAGTTCATGGGCACCCTCCGCAGGCGCCTCGCGGCACACCTGCGCGGCGAGGGAGTCCCCTTTCCCCACGAGATCGGCGTGGTCCTTGGCTATCCGCTGGAGGACGTCCTGGGCTACATGCACGGGGCAAGCGAGACGTGCCGTGGCCCCTGGAGGTCCTACGGGGACGCTCGGACGGCCGAGCTCCGCTTCTTGCGCGTCGCGTGCAGCGAGAGAGCGTGCAGGGAGCGCTTTGTCTCGGGGCTGACGTTGGACCGCCTGCTCGCGTGACCAGGGGACGGACGACGCAGGGGCGGCCGCACCCTGACGTCCACCGTCGCCCGCGCCCTCGTCACACGGACGAAAGACACCCAAGGAGGAACCATGAAGAACGTGGCAGTCGTGTACTGGACGCAGTCGGGAAACACCGAGGCGATGGCAAGCGCGCTGGCAGAGGGTGCGTCGACGGAGGCAACGGAGGTCTCGTCCTTCTCGCCCGCCAGCGTGGCGGACTACGACGCCCTGGCATTTGGCTGTCCCGCCATGGGCTCGGAGGAGCTCGACCCCGACTTCGAGGAGGTGTGGAACGAGTGCGTCCCCAACCTGGGGGAGAGGCCCGTGGCGCTCTTTGGCAGTTACGACTGGGGTACGGGTGAGTGGATGGACACCTGGCACCAGGCGGCCGAGGACGCGGGCGTCAACGTGGTCGACTCGGTCATCGCCAACCTCGAGCCGGACGACGAGGCGCTCGCCCGCCTGAGGGAGCTTGGGTCTAGGCTGGCGTCCTAGCGACGACGGTGACGGTGACGCCTGAAAACCTGGTTTCTGATTGGGCTGAGGATGGTGCTTAAGAAATTCGGGGCTTGCATGAGTCACGAGCGGGGAGTGATTAGGGAACTCGGCGCTCGGCAGGATTCTGGGGTGCACGGCTCGTGCAAGCACCGGTGAAATAAAGCATCTCGCCCGCGAGTGAAATCGCGCTGCTCGTCTGGGTAAGAAGCAAAATGACAGAATGAAACTAACATATTGGGAGGTCCGATATGGCAGAGATTATCGACGTGTACGGTCGCGAGGTCCTGGACTCCCGCGGCAACCCCACCGTTGAGGTGGAGGTCACGCTTGCGGACGGCTCGCATGGCAGGGCGATCGTCCCCTCAGGCGCCTCGACGGGCGAGTTCGAGGCCTGCGAGCTGCGCGATGGTGACGCGGCCCGCTACCAGGGCAAGGGCGTTTCGCAGGCGGTCACCCACGTGAACGACGAGCTGGCGGAGGCGATCATCGGCCTCGACGCCGAGGACCAGCGCGCGGTCGACGCGGCCATGCTCGCGGCGGACGGAACGCCCAACAAGTCCAAGCTCGGCGCCAACGCCATCCTGGGCTGCTCGCTCGCCGTTGCCCGTGCCGCGGCCGAGTCCACCGGCCAGCCGCTCTACGCGTACCTGGGCGGCGTCAACGCGCACACGCTCCCCACGCCCATGATGAACGTGCTCAACGGCGGCGTCCACGCGGACAACAACGTGGACTTTCAGGAGTTCATGATCATGCCCGTGGGCGCACCCACCTTTGCCGAGGCGCTTCGCTGGTGCACCGAGGTCTACCACACGCTCAAGGCTGTGCTCAAGGAGTCCGGCCACTCTACCGGCGTGGGTGACGAGGGCGGCTTTGCGCCCGACCTCAAGACCAACGCGGAGCCGCTGGAGTACCTGCAGCGCGCCGTCGAGCGTGCCGGCTTCAAGCCCGGTGAGGACTTCATGTTCGCCATGGACCCCGCCACGAGCGAGCTCTACAACAAGGAGACCGGGCTCTACGAGCTCAAGGGAGAGGGGCGCAGCCTCACGAGCGACCAGATGGTCGACTACTGGGAGCAGCTCGTTGACACGTACCCCATCATCTCCATCGAGGACGGCCTGGCCGAGGAGGACTGGGACGGCTGGGTCAAGCTCACCCAGCGCCTGGGCAAGCGCGTCCAGCTTGTGGGCGACGACCTGTTCGTTACCAACACCGCCCGCCTCAAGAAGGGCATCGAGCTTGGTGCCGCCAACGCGATTCTCATCAAGGTGAACCAGATTGGCACTCTCACCGAGACGCTCGAGGCCATGCAGGCGGCCCAGCGCGCCGGCTATGCGTGCATCGTCTCGCACCGCTCTGGCGAGACCGAGGACACCACGATCGCCGACCTCGCCGTCGCGACCAACGCTGGCCAGATCAAGAGCGGCGCACCCTGCCGCAGCGACCGCGTCGCCAAGTACAACCAGCTCCTCCGCATCGAGGACGTGCTTGATGACGCCGCCGACTTCGCTGGCCGCGACGCCTTCTACAACATTCGCTAGCCACGATTCCTCGGAGAGGGGCGGGCCATACGGGGCGGGACGCATGCCGACGGGTGTGCGTCCCGCCTTCGTGTGTATTCGGCCGTGCGATGCTTAAAGACCCTAGACCTCGTGTTGATTTGGCGCTGGTGTGCTTAGCGCTCCTAGGTCTCGTGTCGTTTTTTGTCCGTTCCCGTCACATGAGGGTTAGGGTGATTAAGCATTCCGCTCCCGAACCAACACGAGGGCTAGGTTTGTTAAGCACGGGGCGGTGGAATCCGTATGGGGTCTAGCGCGGCTAAGCATTCCGCTCCCGAATCAACACGAGGGCCAGCGCAGCTAAGCCTCTCCCATTCGTCTGTCACTCGCCCTGGCGACAAGGAGATTGCCGCCGAATGCGCAAACCTCGTATTCACCGCAGCACCAGGCATTTCCTCGCGGCGGACTGGGCGCATCTCCGCCACGTTCCCTGGTTGCATGGGCATGTCGCCTCCCCTTCAATGCCATCCTCCGACGTACCGGCGGGGATGTGGCGTACAGTTCGCGCGAGTGAAGATTGCATGCAATACAATTGCGAACAATAAAATGTGCGGCAGGGGGAGGACAATGGCCGCTAACGCCACGACCAAGGAGGGTCCCGCATGAACGACTACTTCGACTTCAGCGTCACCGCGCAGGACGGGAGCAGCGCTCCGCTCGACGCGTATCGCGGCAAGGTCCTGCTCATCGTCAACACCGCCACCGGGTGCGGCTTCACCCCGCAGTACGAGGACCTCGAGCGCATCTACGCGGCCCATCACGACCAGGGGCTCGAGATCCTGGATTTCCCGTGCAACCAGTTCGCCGGCCAGGCGCCCGGGACCGACGACGAGATCAACCAGTTCTGCTCGCTCAAGTTTGACACCAAGTTCCCGCGCTTCAAGAAGATCGACGTCAACGGCGAAGGCGCCGACCCGCTCTTTGCCGCGCTCGCCACCGAGGCCCCGTTCAAGGGGTTTGGCAAGGGGATCAAGGCGGCGGCCCTCTCGCGCTTTGCAAAGTCCAACGCCAAGAAGTTTGGCGACAAGGCGTATGTGATGTGGAACTTCACCAAGTTCCTGGTGGGCAGGGACGGCCACCTGGTCGCCCGCTTCGAGCCCACGGACGACATGGCAGACGTCGAGCGCGCCATCGAGGGGCAGCTGTGACGTCCCACCAGGCCCAGGCGGGGGAGAGGGGCGTCGCCCCCGTCGCAGCTGCCGCGCCATTCTGCGGCACGGGCGGCACCGACCAGACGCCCACCCCCATCCGGCTGCAGGACCAGCTGTGCTTTCCGCTCTACGCCTGCTCAAAGGAGGTCGTGCGCCGCTATGCGCCCCTGCTCGACCCCCTCGGCCTCACCTACACCCAGTACATCTGCATGATGGTGCTGTGGGAGGAGGGCGAGGCAACGGTCAGCCACCTGGGCGAGCGCGTGCTCCTGGATTCCGGCACTCTCACCCCGCTGCTTCGCAAGCTGGAGGAGAAGGGCTACGTCACGCGCGAGCGGGGCATCCGCGACGCACGCCAGCTCATCGTTCGGCTGACGCCCGAGGGAAGGGAGCTGGAGCGCCGGGCCGCCTCGGTGCCGCGCGGCATGCTCCAGTGCGTCGACCTGCCAATAGGGGAGGCCGCCGAGCTCAAGCGCCTGCTGCTGAAGGTGCTGGGGCAGCTGCGACAAGACCAGCACTAGCCGGGGGAGAGAGGCGAGAGCGACATGACCGCGTCCCCATCACGTGGCGCGGTGGTCCGGCATGCCTCGTGCATGCCATGCGACAGAGGGAGATGGGCCGGAATGGCCGATGGCAATCAGGATGAGATGATGACGGGGTCGGACCCGGAGGGCGTGAGCGGGACCCGCGAGGGGGCGCTTCCCCCAACGGGACGTGAGACGGCGATAGTGCGGGCGAGCGTGACGGGAATTGTCGCCAACGTCCTGCTGGCGGGCTTCAAGGCGGTGGTGGGGACCCTCTCGCATTCCATCGCAATCACGCTCGACGCGGTGAACAACCTCTCGGACGCGCTCTCGTCGGTCATCACGATCGTGGGGACCAAGCTCGCGGGACGTGCGCCCGACCACAAGCATCCCATGGGCTACGGGCGCGTCGAGTACCTCAGCGCGGCGGTCATCTCGGTCATCGTGCTGTACGCCGGCGTCACGTCGGTCGTGGAGTGCGTACGCAAGATCGTCTCGCCCGAGACCCCCGACTACACGCCGGTCGCGCTTCTGGTGGTCGCCGCTGGCGTGGTGGCCAAGGTCGTCCTGGGGCGCCACGTGAGGTCGGTGGGGCAGCGCTTCTCGTCCGACTCGCTGGTCGCCTCGGGAACGGACGCGCTCTCAGACGCAGTGCTCTCGGTCTCCACCCTTGCCGCCGCACTTGTCTACCTGGCGTTTGGCGTCTCGCTCGAGGCGTGGGTGGGCCTCGTGATCTCGGCGTTCATCGTGAAGGCGGGCCTTGACATGCTCTCGCAGACGCTGGGCCAGATCCTGGGAGAGCGCGTGTCGCCCGAGGTGGCCGAGACGGTCAAGGGCATCGTGGCCAAGGACCCCGACGTCCTGGGGGTCTACGACCTCATCCTGCACAGCTACGGCCCCGAGCGCCTGGTGGGGTCGCTCCACGTCGAGGTGCGCGACACCATGGACGCCAATGCCATCGACGAGATGGACCGCCGCATCCAGGAGACGGTGTACGCGAGCACCCAGGGCAAGGTCATCATAGTTGCCGTGGGGATCTACTCGCGCAACACGAGCGAGTGCGTCACCGCGGTGAGAAACGACGTCACGCGCAGGGTCATGGCTCACGACCACGTGATCCAGATGCACGGTTTCCACCTGGACGAGGAGCGAAGGCTCCTGGCGTTCGATGTGATCATCTCGTTCGACGCCCCCGACCGGATGGGGGAGTACCGCCAGATCGTGAGCGAGGTGCAGGGGGCCTACCCGCAGTACCGCGTGGACGTGACGTTGGACACCGACGTGAGCGACTGACGGCCGACGGGGCGGTCTGTCTGTCCCCGCCCCTCTTCCCTTTGCCATGCGAGACAAGAGAACGCCCCGGAGCGGTACATGCCGTTCCGGGGCGTCGTTGTGACTACGTGGGAGAGAGGCGCTACTTCTTGGCCTTGCCCTGGTTGGCGACGGCCTTGATCTTCTTCTCGATGGTCTCGGGATCGCCGATGTAGTGCTTGTCCAGGATGTTCCAGTCCTTGTCGAAGGTGTAGGAGCAGGGGACGCCGGTGGGGATGTTGACCTTCAGGATCTCGTCGGGAGTGAGGTGCTCGAGCTGCATCACCAGGGCGCGCAGGCTGTTGCCGTGGGCGGCGATGAGCACGCGCTTGCCGGCCTCCATCTGGGGCTTGATTTCCTCCTCGAAGTACGGCCACGCACGGGCGATGGTGTCCTTCAGGCACTCGGTGTAGGGGAGGTCCTCCTGGGGGACGTCACGGAACTGCGCCTGGACGTGCGGGTCGCGCTCGTCGCCCGGCTTGAGCGCGGGGGGCTGGACGTCGAAGGAGCGGCGCCAGATGAGCACCTGCTCCTCGCCGTGCTCCTCTGCCGCCTTGGCCTTGTTCAGGCCCTGGAGGGCACCGTAGTGGCGCTCGTTGAGGCGCCAGGTCTTGTGCACGGGCAGCCAGGCGCGGTCAAGCTCGTCCAGCACGATGTTGAGGGTGTGGATGGCACGCTTGAGCAGCGAGGTGTAGCACACGTCGAAGTCGTAGCCCTGCTCCCTGAGGGCCTTGCCGCCTGCGGCCGCCTCCTCGCGCCCGGTGTCGGTGAGGTCGACGTCGGTCCAGCCGGTGAAGAGGTTGAGCTTGTTCCACTCGCTCTCGCCGTGGCGGATGATAACAAGGTGCATGTTCTCGTCTTCTGCCATTGCCATTCTCCATTCTTGATTGGAACTGCTGCCAACGGGCATGACGAGGTCATTTTATCTCACTTGCTTGGTGCCTATATCGATGGGTATAGTTGACCAAGACTAACTTATAGGTTGGCCACGGATTGCCGTCCAACCGTCTGATACCAGGAGGTGCCGCGATGATCGCCAACATCCTCATAGTCGCCGTCGTCGGCGTTGCGCTCGTTCTGTGCATCCGCTCGCTCGCGAGGGGTGGGGGCGAGTGCTCCGACTGCTCGAGCGCCTCCACCTGCGCCGTCCACGCCACGGGCAAGGGCAAGTGCCCCGTGGCGGAGGACATGGTGCGCAAGGCGGACGCTGCACTTGGGAGTGGGAGCCACCGCTCCTGAGCCGCTGCCCGACCTCGGACGAGGGTATGCCTGGCTGCCGGCGGGAGGGGTCCCGACCGGCGCAGCTCGCCCCTCTCCCGCCGAGCCGCGCCATCGTCCCGCCCACGACCTCGGAAACAGAAGCGTAACGTCCGTATGTCAGCTTTAGTATGATGGGTCGTGCTGCATTGAAGGATTGTCGGCCGCGCGCTGCGCCCTCGACAGGAGGAGGTCATTTGTGAGCGATAGAAACGTGGACTTCGTCCTCAGGACAGTCGAGAAGCGTGGGGTTCGCTTCGTAAGGCTGTGGTTCACCGACGTCCTGGGCAACCTCAAGTCGTTCGCGATCTCGTCAGAGGACCTCGAGGAGGCGTTTGAGGAGGGCATCGGCTTCGACGGCTCGTCCGTGGAGGGCTTTGTGCCCCAGCAGGAGTCGGACATGCTGGCATTCCCCGATCCCACCACCTTCCAGATCCTGCCCTGGCGCCCCGAGACCAAGGGCGTCGCCCGCGTGTTCTGCGACATCAAGACCCCGTCGCGCGAGCCCTTCGAGGGCGACCCGCGCTCGTGTCTCGACCGCCTGGTGCGCGAGGTCGACGCAAAGGGCTACGTAATGAACGTGGGACCCAAGATCGAGTACTTCTATTTCGAGAACGACCACGACCCCATCCCGGTTGACAACGCCGGCTACTTTGACCTCACCTCCACGGACGTCTCGACCGACCTCAGGCGCGAGACCACCCTCATGCTCGAGAAGATGTCCATCCCCGTGGCGTACTCGTACCATACCAGCGCGCCGTCGCAGAACGCCGTCGAGCTTCGCTACACCGAGGCCCGCAGCTGCGCGGACAACATCATGACCGCCCGTCTGGTGATCAGGCAGGAGGCCTTTGCCAACAACATGTTCGCCTCATTCATGCCCAAGCCGCTCAACCACTGCGCGGGCTCCGGCATGTTCCTGTACCAGTCGCTGTTTGACCACGAGGGCAACAACCTGTTCTGGGCCCCCAAGACCCAGAACGACGCGCACCTCTCCGAGCTCGCCCAGCACTACGTGGCGGGGCTGCTCAAGTACGCGCCCGAGTTCATGCTTGTCACCAACCCCACGGTCAACTCGTACAAGCGCCTCATCTCCAACGACGTGGTGCCCGTGTACGCCACCTGGGGCCGCAAGAACCGCACCGCCCTGGTGCGCATCCCCACGCACAAGCCGGGCAAGCACCAGTCCACGCGCGTTGAGCTGCGCTGTCCCGACCCAACCGCCAACCCGTACCTCGCCATCGCCGTGTGCCTGGCGGCGGGCATCCGCGGCATCGAGGAGGAACTGCCCCTGCCCAAGGAGTCGCCCGAGGACATCGACCGCATGAGCGAGGCGGAGCTGGAGCGTGCGGGCTTCAAGCGGCTTCCGCGCAACCTCTGCGACGCGATCAAGGAGTTCGACTCCAGCGAGCTTATGCGCGAGACGCTCGGTGACCACATCTGCGACTACCTCATCGAGCAGAAGTGGGCGGAGTGGGACGAGTACGCCGCCACCGTTACGGAGTGGGAGCGTAGGCACTACTACGCGGGCTACTAGGGGAGAGGGGCAAGAGCCCCTGTGCCAAGGAGTCTTGATGGCGGGGTCACTGGCAGTTGTGCCGGTGGCCCCGTTTTGTTGTGGGAGGTATCGTCTTCGGTGGTGTCTTGAATGCGCCCCGGGAATATGCCTGCGCCCGTAGGGTGGACGAATCTCTCGTCTGCTGTCGGATGCATCCAAGTTTGGTTGCTGACCTTAGCCTGTGGAAGGGCCCGTCCTTTTCGAGCGTGTTGCGAGTGACGAACGTGTTGGCAACGATGGGCTCCGACCGATTTCGGCACATTAAAGTATGAAAATACACGGGCGCGGGAGCCGCGTTCGCGTCTATCAAGCCTTGAACCTAGGACTAGCAGGGCTTGATATAGTGTCCGCCAGCCTAGGAGGAAAACATTATGCAAGAACTTGCATCAAGGAAGCCTCACCCAGGAGGACTGGTCGCAGGGGCACTCGCGCTTGCCCTCGCGCTCGTGCTCGGTGGCTGCGGTTCCGCAACCTCAAGCTCCTCGACAGGACTCGACTCTTCCGGCATCACGACCGCTGCGGATGCGGGCGAGGTTGTGGTCAAGAGCGCCACGGCCCGTCCCAACGAGGACGGCGGCAGCAGCGTCTTTGGCGGTCAGGAGACGCGTCTGACCTGGGAGGGCACCGTCAACGTTGACTCGGGCATCACCGAGGTGACGCTCGCGCTTCCCGACGACGCGACCTTTGACGGCTCCACCACCCGCGTGACGGTGCTCGATGGCCTCAAGCGCGTCAACATCGACTCCACGACCTCCACGAGCGGCAACACCATCACCATCAAGTTCGCCGAGGCCATTCCCTCCGGGTCGCTCCTGCGCCTCGAGGTCACCAACATGAAGTTCCCCACCAAGGGTGGTTCGTACTCCGTCACCGGCACCTATGTGACCGGCACGGGCGAGAAGGCGGAGCTGGACGCATCGCCCAAGATCAAGATTACTGAGCTCACCACCACGCAGGCGATCGTCAACTGGCTTGATGGCCAAGCCTGGGTCTCCGCATGGAACTCCGTACCCTTCCTCAACATGTTCTTCAAGCCGCAGCTGCTCGTGACCTCGTTCCCGTCGCTGTTCTCCGGCTGGATCCTGTGCCTCATCATCATCCTGGTTGCGTTCCCGTTTGGCATCCTGCTTGGTCTGGTCTTCGCGTTCATGCGCATTTCCAGGCATCGCTGGGTGCGTGCAATCGCGGCCATCTACGTCAACCTGCTGCGCGGCACGCCGCTGTTCCTGCAGATCTACATCGCGTTCTTCGGCCTGCCCATGGTCGGCATCAACATGGACAACAACATCCTCGGCATTATCGTGGTGGCCATCAACAGCTCCGCGTACCAGGCCGAGATTTATCGCGCCGGCATTCAGTCGATCCCCAAGGGCCAGTACGAGGCCGCAACCTCTCTCGGCATGACCTATTGTCAGACCATGACGAGCATCATCCTCCCGCAGACCGTCCGCCGCGTGCTGCCCACCGTCACGAGCGACTTCATCACGTCCTACAAGGACACCTCGCTCCTCTCGTCCGTGGGTGTCATGGAACTCATGATGTTCTCCAAGAACCTGACCACGGTCTCGGGCAACATCACGCCGTACATCGCGGCCGCCATCTACTACCTCATCATCACGCTGCCGCTGATCAAGGTCGTGGGCATCATCGAGAAGCGTCTCTCGGCAGACGAGAACGGCGAGGGCCCGCGTCCCAAGGACGACGACATGGAGACCGAGGACGAGTTCGAGGCTCCCGCCGCCGACGAGAAGGCCAAGCCCTCCGCGTTCCAGGCGCTTACCGCCCCGTTCCGTGCCCACACCCTTTCCGACGGAGGTGTCGAGGATGCCATCTAAGTCAAAGAAGACCCCAATAATCGAGGCCCCGGTGGTCCCTCCCGCGATGGACGCCGCGGTGGCAGCCAGGGAGGCCGCCGCGCACGACCGCGAGCTCACCAACCATCACTTTAAGGAGGGCGAACACCCCATCGTCCGCATCGAGCACCTCAACAAGACGTTCACCGACACGCCTGTGCTGCGCGACGTCAACCTGGACGTCTGGAACGGCGAGATCGTGGTTGTGCTCGGACCTTCCGGCTCCGGTAAGTCCACCATGCTCAGGTGCATCAACCTGCTCGAGACCCCCACGGCCGGCCACATCCTCATCGACGACGAGGAGATCACCGGCTCCAAGAAGACCGACATCGTCAAGTTGCGCCGCAACCTCGGCATGGTGTTTCAGCAGTTCAACCTTTTCCCGCACCTCACGGCCCTGGAGAACGTCATGATCGGCCAGACCAAGGTCCTCAAGAAGGGCAAGGAGGAGGCGAGGGCCGAGGCCCTGAAGCAGCTCGACCGCGTTGGCCTGGCGGACCGCGCGGACTTCAAGCCGCCCCAACTCTCCGGTGGCCAGCAGCAGCGCGTGGCAATCGCCCGGGCGGTTGCCATGCACCCGCAGATCCTGCTGTTCGACGAGCCCACGTCGGCACTGGACCCCGAGCTCGTCCGCGGCGTCCTCAACGTCATGCGCGACCTCGCACTCAACAGCGGCATGACCATGATCGTGGTAACGCACGAGATGGGCTTCGCGCGCGACGTGGCCGACCGCGTGGTGTTCATGGAGGATGGCGTCGTGGTGGAGCAGGGGAGGCCGGGCGACGTGTTCGACCACCCTCAGCACGAACGCACGCGCGAGTTCCTGGGCTCCATCTCGTAGGCTTGCGTCCCGCTTGCGCCCCGTCCCGAAGGAGGCGGGGCGCTGCGGGGAGTCGCTTGCGACTAGAAAATAATCGGCTGCTCCCGAGAGGGTGCGGCCGATTATGATATACATGGAACAGGTGTAAGGTACGACCGTCTATTCCGTCAGAGGAATTCTCGGCCTCCTAAATGCGGGGGAGCTTGGAATGCACCACAAGAATATCTTGCTCATATCCAATGGCTCACGTTACCTCGAACGGATGCGCGAGCTCAAGCACGCGCTTGACGTCTCCATCCTCCCCACTACGTCGGACACGTTCTCCCAGGCGGTCTCGTCGGGGCATGACTTCGACCTCGTGATCCTGGACATGCAGGGGCTGGGCAAGGAGACGCTTGCGAGCGTGGACTCCTACGTCTCTGACAACGGCTTCATCCCCACCCTCGTCATCCAGGAGGAGAGTGCGCTCAGCAGCCTCCACCTCCCCGCGCAGGGGCGCAACGACTTCATCCTCTCGAGCGCGGGCGAGGCGGAGTTTGAGGTCCGCTGCGCGTTGCTGCTGTGGCCGGGGGAGGAGAGCGCCCCGTCGGACATCGTGACCGTGGACAACATGACCATCAACCTGGCCACGTACCAGGTCTACATCGACGAGCAGCCGGTCGACCTCACCCTCATGGAGTACTCGCTCCTCTCGTTCCTTGCCACGCATCCCTCTCGCGCCTACTCCCGTGAGACCCTGCTGCACCGCGTGTGGGGCTTCGAGTACTGCGGCGGCACCCGCACCGTCGACGTCCACATACGTCGAGTCCGCTCCAAGGTGGGACCGCAGATCGCCTCGCACATCGTCACGGTCCGTGGCGTGGGGTACCTGTTCAAGCTGTAGCCTCCATCCTTACGTCGCCTTGCGCGTGCCCGTCCCCGTCGGTCTTGGGGGCGGGCACTTTTGTGTAGCGAGATTCAGAAAACCAAAAGCGTTGTTCTCCATCAATGTTGTGTGGGGTGCCCCGCCTCTTGAGCTGGGAGGTTGGGTAGAGACTGTGTGGCTACAGACACATCCACTGCGACGCGTTCGCATAAGAGGAGGGAACTGCCATGAGCAGCAACGAGGATGGGCGTCCACCAGTCCCTGGCATGGATGGGATGGACGGCGGCTCCGACGAGACGGTGAAGGTGACCCCCGTCTCCCCGGTCCCCGATGCAGCCGGCCAGACCGGTGAGGGCGGAAGTGCCACGCAGGGTCCCGACGGCGAGAAGCACAAGGGCAAGAAGCACGTGCACCACAAGATGAAGCCCGGTGTCAAGACCGCCCTGATCGGTGCGTGCTCGGGCGTCGTGGGCGCTGCCGCGATCGTCCTCGCGCTCAACGCGACCGGCGTGATCGGCAACCAGACGGTGACCACCACGAGTGGCTCCGGCCAGACCATCAGCATCACGGCCAACTCGGAGGACGCGACGGTTGCCAAGGCAGCCGCCGCCAAGGCGCTTCCCTCGGTCGTCTCGGTCAACGTGACCACGAGCGACGGCTCGGGCATCGGCTCGGGCGTCATCCTGGACACCGAGGGCGACATCATCACCAACTATCACGTGGTAGACGGTGCCACAGCGGTGAGCGTGACCATCGATGGCAAGAGTTACGACGCCACGATCGTGGGGTCCGACGCGTCAAGCGACATTGCTGTCATCAAGGTCGACCTCAACGGCACGTCGGTGACCCCCATCGAGGTCGGCGACTCCGACAGCCTGGAAGTCGGCGACTGGGTCATGTCCGTGGGCAGCCCGTTCGGCCTCGACCAGTCCGTCTCGGCTGGCATTGTGAGTGCCCTCACGCGCAACCAGCTCATGGAATCGTCCTCGGGCGAGACGCTCTACACCAACCTCATCCAGACCGACGCCGCCATCAACCCCGGCAACTCGGGTGGCGCGCTGGTGAACGACGAGGGCAAGCTCGTGGGCATCTGCACGCTGTACTCGTCGAGCACGGAATCCTCCGCGAGCGTGGGCTTTGCCATCCCCGGCAACTACGCCGTCAAGATCGCCAAGGAGATCATCTCCGGCGAGACCGTGACGCACCCCTACATCGGCCTCACGATGACTACCGTCAACTCCCAGACCGCCTACCAGAACAACCTCAGCGTGAGCCAGGGCGCCCTGGTGGTCTCGGTCACCGACGGTAGCCCCGCGGCCGACGCGGGCATCCAGAAGGGCGACGTGATCACTGCCGTGGACGGCGAGGAGATCACGTCTGCCGACGGCATGATCCTCAACGTCCGCTCGCACGAGATTGGCGACAAGGTCAAGGTCACCTTCGTGCGCGATGGCAAGGAGCAGACGGTCGAGGTGACCCTGGGCTCGGACGAGGCGCTTCAGCAGGAGCAGCAGAGCCAGAGCCAGACCCAGACGCAGGGGACCGGCACCAACGGGAACACCGACTCCAACACCAACGGCAACGGCACGGGCACAAACAGCGAGCAGCAGTACCTAGAGGAGCTCTACAACTACCTCTACAACAACGATCGCGGCGGCTCGTACGACACCAACGGCACCACGTTGACCACGGATTCGACCAGCGGGGCTGCGGCGGCGTAGCCGGGCAAGGCAAGCTTATCCAAGCAAGGGGGAGAGGCTCGGGGGCACGTTCCCTCGGGCCTCTCCCCTTGTGTTTGACAGGTACCCCTATGGGGTATATCCTTCAGGCGTAGGAAATACCCCCAGGGGGTAATGTGAGAAGAAGGAGCCACGATGGGCGAAGTGGAGTCGAGCGCCAGGGGTGCCAACGCGACGCCAGCGGGATGCTGCTGCGGGGAGGCCACGGGAACGGGGCAGGGTTCCGCCCCACGCATGAAGAGCATGCCTCGCTCCCCCGAGGTCAAGCGAAAGCTCGATGCGCGCATCAACCGCGTGACCGGGCAGCTCAATGGCATTCGCACCATGATCGACGACGACCGCTACTGTGGCGACGTCCTGGTCCAGCTGGCGGCCGTCGAGAGCGCGGTGAAGTCAATCTCCCGCGAGGTCATGCGCGACCACCTGGAGACCTGCGTCACCGAGCGCATACGCAGGGGAGACGACGAGGTCGTAGACGAGGTCATGCAGCTGTTCAAGAAGTTCATGTGATCGAGGCCCGCGGGGGAAGATGCACCGGGGGCAGCAGGAACAAGCTCCCCCCCTCGCAAGAGGGGGGCAGGTCCGCAAGGGCCGGCAGGGCAAGGAAGGAAGGCTTCTTGTGAAGCAGACATTCGACATAGAGGGAATGACCTGCGCCGCCTGTGCGTCGCGGGTGCAGAAGGCGGCTGGTGGCGTGCCCGGCGTGGCCGAGGCCAACGTCAACCTGCTCAAGAACTCGATGGAGCTGGACTACGACGGCGAGGCCAAGACGCGCGACGCCGTGGTGGACGCCATACAGAAGGCGGGCTACGGGGCGAGTCCTCGCGGAGGCTCCGCGGCAAGGGGCTCAAAGGCAAGCGAGTTCGTTGACCCCCAGGTCGCGGCTCGCAAGGCGACGCAGGCGAAGGGACGCCAGCTGGCATGGTCCCTTGCGTTTGGGGTGCCGCTGTTCTACCTGGCAATGGGCCCCATGCTGGGTTGGCCGGAGGTGCCGGGCCTTGCGGGGATGCCGGGGATGATGGCGTCGGCGGTCACGCAGCTCCTGCTCGCCACCTGCGTGCTCTTTGTTAACCGTGCCTACTTTGTCAACGGCTTCCGCACGCTTGCGCGCCTCTCGCCCAACATGGACTCGCTCATTGCGATCGGCTCCGCCGCCAGCTACGCCTACAGCCTGGTGGGGGTGTACCAGATGGCGCTCGCGCTGGGTGCCATGGACATGGAGGCCGCCCACTACGCGATGATGCACTCGCTGTACTTTGACTCGGCCGGCACCATCCTCGTGCTGATCACGCTGGGAAAGTACTTTGAGAGCCGCGCCAAGGGCAAGACCACCAGCGCGATCTCGGCCCTCATGGACCTGGCGCCCAAGACCGCCACCGTGGTGCGGGATGGGCGCGAGGAGGTCGTTCCCACCGAGGAGGTGCGCGTGGGCGACCGCGTGATCGTGCGCGCTGGGGAGTCCATTCCCGTTGACGGCGTGGTGGTGGACGGGACCGCCTCCGTGGACGAGTCCGCCATCACCGGCGAGTCCGTGCCGGTGGAGAAGGCCGCGGGCGACCGGGTGACCGGCGCCACGGTGAGCTCTCGCGGCTGGATCGCGGTCGAGGCCACCGCCGTGGGAGACGATACCGCTCTGGCGTCAATCATCCGCCTGGTGGACGAGGCCACCAGCTCCAAGGCGCCCATCGAGCGCCAGGCGGACCGCATCGCCGGGGTCTTCGTCCCGGTGGTCATGGGCGTTGCCGCGGTCACCTTCCTCGCGTGGATCGCGCTGTTCGCTCCCGACGACTTTGCCGTCGCCTTCAACCATGCGGTGTCGGTGCTCGTGATCTCGTGCCCGTGCGCTCTGGGCCTCGCAACGCCTACGGCCATCATGGTGGGCACCGAGCGCGGTGCCAAGGTGGGCATCCTCATCAAGAGCGCCGAGGCCCTGGAGGGCGCCTGCGACCTGGACGAGGTCGTGCTCGACAAGACGGGCACCGTCACCGAGGGCAAGCCCAGCGTGACCGATGTTCTGCCGGCGGAGGGCGTCTCTGCCGAGGAGCTGGCTCGTCTCGCCGGCGCGCTCGAGCGCAGGAGCGAGCATCCCCTTGCCGAGGCAATCTGCCACTGGGCGGACCAGACTCTGGGCCAGGGGTCCGTGGACGATGAGGTCAGCGGGTTCGAGCAGGTTGCCGGTGGCGGCGTCGTCGCACGAGTGGGCGGATCCAGCGTGTGTGCCGGCAACGCCCGTCTGATGGGGGAGAGGGGCGTGGACGTCTCGTCCGTCTCCGATGCCGCCGATGCATTTGCAGACCAGGCCAAGACCCCGCTGTACGTGGCGCGCGACGGGAGGCTCGTCGGGCTGCTGGCCGTGGCCGACGTCGTGAAGCCGTCGTCCGCACAGGCAATCGCCCGCCTGAGGTCCATGGGCATCCGCACCATGCTGCTGACCGGCGACCAGGAGCGCACCGCCCAGGTGATCGCCAGCCAGGTGGGCGTGGACCAGGTGGTCGCGGGCGTGCTGCCCGACCAGAAGGAGCGCATGGTCCGCAGGCTGCAGCAGGAGGGTCGCAAGGTCGCAATGGTGGGCGACGGCATCAACGACGCGCCCGCGCTGGCACGCGCCGACATCGGCATTGCCATCGGCGCCGGGACCGACGTCGCAATTGGCTCGGCGGACATCGTGCTCATGCGGTCCGACCCCGTCGACGTCGCCACCGCCATCGAGCTCTCGCACGCCACGATGCGTGACATCAGGCAGAACCTGTTCTGGGCGCTGTTCTACAACGCCATCTGCATCCCGGTGGCGATGGGCGTGCTGAGCCCGCTCGGCATCACGCTCAACCCCATGATCGGAGCGGCGGCCATGGGCTTCTCGTCCGTGTTCGTGGTCAGCAACGCGCTCAGGCTGTTTGCCTGGAAGCCCGGGAGGACCCGTGGCATGAGGTCAGCCGGGGCAGCGGGTGCGGGCAGGGCGGAGCTCACCTCGCTCGAGGGCGAGGTTCCGCAGGAATCGGTTTCCAAGGTTGGTCTCCCCAAGCAGGGCGACCAGGAGGGAGAGGGTCAGATGAGTCAGAAGAGGCTGAAGGTCGAGGGCATGATGTGCGAGCACTGCGTGGCGCACGTGACCCAGGCGCTCGAGGGCGTGAAGGGCGTCCGCAACGTCCAGGTGTCGCTGGACAAGGGCGAGGCGACGCTCGACGCCGGTCCGCTCGTAAGGAACGGAGTGCTGGTCAAGGCCGTCGAGGAGGCTGGCTACAAGGCGACGGTGGAGTAGCCGGGGGAGAGGAACGCGACCAACGTGGTCGCAACCCATCCCGTCGGGGGACCAGGTCACTTGCCTGGTCCCCTCTCTCTTACCTGTGGGGGGTGTCGTGTGCGGCGGTCACGTTCGAGGGACTGCCCCGTGGAAGAGCTCTAAGAAGGGGTGGGTGGCTGGGGATACCACAGGTGCAGAGAGGCTATGTCGGGTAGCGACCTATTCGGGAGGGACTCAAGGAAGGGATGGGCTGGGGCGCTGCCGTTGCCGTTGGATCCAGATGAGTGGCGGCCCGATTAGAAAGAGCTCAAAGAAGGAAGGCTGGATGCCGGCTAAGCTGCGGTTGCAGCCCCGACAGCCCATCCACTCTCCTCAGCGCCCTGAAGGCGAGCCTGCTATCCAAGAGCATCAAAGTTCGAATTGTGGCACGAGAACGCCCCCGGTGGCGACCACCTACTTTCGCTTGGCCCCTCCGCGCGCACGCAGCACAAGCGCGATCACTGCCACGACCACGAGGCTCGCCAGCGTCGCCTGGACCCCTCCAAAGTGCAGCATGGGCATCCCCATGAACAGGCCGATGAGATACGGGACCAGCCAGACCAGCCACACGACGGTGCTCAGGCGATGGAAGGTCCGCGCGGCCCCGTCGTCGTGCCGCACGAAGACGACCGTGGCCCATACTGCGTGGAAGAGCATCAGCACGATGGCGAGCGCGCCGGTGATCCCGTGGATCGTGGGAGCACCCGTGCCACCCGAGTGCGCAATCATGGTCATGAGCGTGGTTCCGGTGGTGTCGCACGCGAGGCCGCACCAGAACAGGGCGAGCTGCCTGCCGCCCAGGCGCCCGGCACGCCTCTCGGAGAAGACGCCGATCGTGTACAGGACAAGTGCCAGCGTGATCGCAAGGCTCGCGGGCATGACGAGGGACCTCATGACAACCTCCAAAGCGACGTCACGCGGCCCGTTCGGTCGCGCGGAACGCACTATATACCCGCGGGGTGTCGAGGCGGCCGGCATCCTCCTCCCGTCTCGTCCCCACATCCCACGTCCACATGATGCCCCCGCCACGGTCCGCGCATGCCCTTCGCCTCCCGCCGGGTCCGCGCGATGCGCTACGCTAGCCACGACTGACTCGCGCACTCGAGGGACCAATCGGACCCCACCGCCCCTGGCGGTCGGGGCGGCAGAAGGGGGAAGCATGTCTCAGCAGGCGGGCACTCAGGGTTCGCTCTTTGGTGATGGAACCACCGGGGGAGAGGGGAGCGCCGCCGTGCCTCCGGAGCCCTCCCGTCGGCAGACGCCCGCCCAGCGGGCGGCAGAGCTCAACCGCATCCTCACGCACGCCGCATACGCCTACTACGCGCTCGACGACCCCGAGATGACCGACGCGCAGTTTGACCGCTACCTGGCGGAGCTCCGCGACATCGAGGCGGTTCACCCCGAGCTCGTGACCCCGGACAGCTACACCCAGCGCATCGGCGGCTTTGTGAGCGACCAGTTTGAGCCCGTCACGCACGCCCGCAGGATGTACTCCATCGACGACGCCATGAACCTGGGCGAGCTGGACGAGTGGCTGGCGCGCACCGACGAGGCCCTGGGCGCAACCCCCGAGTCCCCGGTCGCCTACACCTGCGAGCTCAAGATCGACGGCCTTGGCATCGCTCTCACCTACCGTGACGGCCAGCTGGTGCGCGCGGCAACCCGCGGCGACGGCACCACGGGCGAGAACGTCACGGCCAACGCGCTCACCATTCGAGACATACCGCGGTCCCTCTCGCCCGCCGGACTCGCCCGCGTCCAGGACCGCGGCTTTGGCCAGTCGGTTGAGGTCCGCGGCGAGGTCTACATGCCCAAGCACAGCTTCGTGCGCCTGAACGAGCAGAACGACGCAGCCGGTCGTCCCCCCTTCGCCAACCCCCGCAACGCAGCCGCGGGGAGCCTGCGCCAGAAGGATCCCGCGATCACTCGCGCGCGAGACCTCGAGACCTTTATCTACGCCGTGGCCGACGAGGGGCCGCTCGCGGTCTCGACCCAGCACGACTTCTTGGAGTGGCTGCGCGACTGCGGCTTCTCGGTGAACCCCCACGCCCGGCTGGTGGACAGCTCCGCGGAGGTCCACCGCTACTGCGCCGACGCCCTCGCCCACCGCGAGGACCTGGACTACGACATCGACGGCGTGGTGGTCAAGGTCGACTCGTTTGCAAGCCAGCAGGCCATGGGCTTCACGGCGCGTGCGCCCCGCTGGTCCATCGCGTTCAAGTTTCCGCCGGAGGAGAAGCGCACCATCCTGCGCCAGATACGCGTCCAGGTTGGCAGAACGGGCGTCCTGACCCCGGTCGCCGAGTTCGACCCCGTGCTGGTGGCAGGCTCCACGATCGCCCGCGCAACGCTGCACAACATAGACGAGGTGCGCCGCAAGGACGTGCGCGAGGGAGACACGATCGTGGTCCACAAGGCGGGCGACGTGATTCCCGAGGTCGTGGGACCCGTCACCGAGGGTGACATGGCAGACGCCCACGCGCTCCGCCCCCTGTGGCAGATGCCCCAGACCTGCCCCAGCTGCGGCAGCCCCGTGGTGCGCGAGGAGGGCGAGGTCGCCTATCGCTGCATCTCCATCGACTGCCCCGCGCAGGCGACCGAGAGGCTCATTCACTGGGGCAGCCGCAACGCCATGGACATCGACGGCCTGGGCGACGAGATCGTGGGCCGCATGGTCGAGCAGGGCATCCTCCACGATGTTGCCGACTACTACGACTCCCTGGACGAGCGGACGCTCGCCGGCGTGGATACGGGCCGCAGGTACGAGACGAGCGGTCGCGACCACGTTGAGGGCGATTCCATCGTGGTTGGTCCCACCATCGCGCGCAAGATCATGGAGCAGATTGAGGCATCCAAGCAGGCTGGTCTCGCCCGTGTGCTCTTTGGCCTGGGCATCCGCCACGTGGGGGCAAACGTTGCGGGGCTCCTCGCCAGCCACTTTGGCAACATGCAGGCGCTCGCCGCGGCCTCCGAGGAGGACATCTCGCAGATAGACGGCGTGGGCCCCAAGATCGCGGCGTCGGTGCGCGAGTTCTTCTCCGTCCCCAAGAACGTGGCGGTGGTGGAGCGCCTGCGAAAGGCGGGCGTGTCGCTCGAGCAGGAGGGCTTTGGCCAGGAGCCGGAGTCGCCGCAGACGCTCGCCGGCCTCACGTTCGTGCTTACGGGCACGCTCGAGAAGTACAGCCGCACCGAGGCGGGCAACCAGCTCAAGGCGCTGGGGGCAAAGGTCTCTGGGTCGGTCTCCAAGCGCACGAGCTTCGTGATCGCGGGCGCCTCGGCGGGCTCCAAGCTCACCAAGGCGCAGTCGCTGGGCGTGCCCGTGCTGGACGAGGCGGCGCTCGACCACATCCTCCAGACGGGGGAGGCGCCGCAGGCGCCGGCGGAGTAAGCCCACGCGCGTGCCATCGCCCCACTGCCGCAGGCGGCACGCATACGCCGCCCTCGTCCCGCCCGCCGGAGACCCCGAATCCAAATTCCCGCCGGATCCCCCAGAGCCAGGGGTGACGCCCCTCTCGCCTGCATGGGTCTTAAGCCAACATCCAATACCCTGAACCAGGGGCGAGAGATTCGGACGCGTCGATGCTCCACGTCCCACAGCCTGTTTGTTTCGTCGTGGCTACGAGAAGGTGACGCGGCTTTGTCATGTTCGCGGAGCGGGGGCGGCGTAATCGGCGCGAAACCAAGCGGGTTATATGATTCCAAACCCACAACAATGGAATCAGTGCCACTAGGAAACGGGAGAGGCAATGAGCTATAGCGAACTGTCCGAGGGCGTGAGGGACCTCGAGAAGAGGGGGCTGTACCGCCAGGAGTTCGACCACGACGCCTGCGGCATCGGCGCGCTGGCGCAGATCGACGGCAAGCGCAGCCACGCCATCGTGGACGACGCCCTGTCGGTGCTCCTCAACCTCGAGCATCGTGGCGGCAAGGGGCTGGAGCACAACACCGGCGACGGCGCGGGAATCCTGTTCCAGGTGCCTCACCGCTTCTTCCGCAAGGAGGCGCAGCGCTGGGGCCAGATCCTCCCGGAGGAGGGCGACTACGGCGTCGCGATGCTCTTCTTTCCCCAGGACGACGCGGGTGTCGCGGCGGCCAAGCGCGTGTTTGAGGAGGGCTGCGCCGAGGAGGGCGTGCCCCTGCTGTTCTGGCGCGAGGTCCCCGTGGACGCGCATGACCTGGGCGAGACGGCGCGCGACTGCATGCCCACCATCCTGCAGGCGTTCCTCGCCCGTCCCGAGGGCGTCGAGCGCGGCGACGACTTCGAGCGCCGCCTGTACGTGTGCCGCCGCACCATCGAGGGCAGGGCGAAGGCCGAGCACGCGCTGGAAGGCAAGATCTTCTACGTGTGCTCCATGAGCTCGCGCACGATCGTCTACAAGGGCATGCTCGTCGCCACCCAGATGCGCCGCTTCTTCCTCGACCTCAACGACGCCGCCGTGGAGAGTTCGCTCGCCCTGGTGCACTCGCGCTACTCCACCAACACCACCCCCAGCTGGGAGCGCGCGCACCCCAACCGCCTGATCATCCACAACGGCGAGATCAACACGCTGCGCGGCAACGTCAACTGGATTCGCGCCCGTGAGCCGAACCTGTACTCGCCCGTGCTGGGCGAGGACCTCAAGAAGGTCGTCCCCATCATCGACCGCGAGGGCTCCGACTCCGCGATCCTGGACAACGTGCTCGAGTTCCTGCACGTCAACGGCTGGGAGCTCCCGCGCGCCGTCACGCTCATGCTCCCCGAGCCCTGGGACCACAACAAGGCCCTCTCGCGCCAGCGTCGCGCCTACGACGCCTACCTCTCCATGCTCATGGAGCCGTGGGACGGCCCCGCCGCCATCGCGTTCTCCGACGGTCGCGGCATGGGTGCGGCACTCGACCGCAACGGCCTGCGTCCCGCCCGCTACTACGTCACGCGCGACAACCGCTTCGTGCTCTCGAGCGAGGCGGGGGCCCTCGACGTCGACCCCGAGAACCTGCTGCAGTCCGGCTGCCTTGGCCCGGGCGAGATGCTCTTCGTGGACCAGGAGGAGGGCCGCATCCTCTGGAATGACGAGCTGAGGGACCGCTTCGCCAGTAGGAAGCCCTATGCCGACTGGCTGCGCGCCGAGACCCTCGACGTCCAGGACCTGCACGAGCCCGAGGGCGAGGCTGCCCCCCGTGACGCCGGCGTGGGCCAGACCAGCCGCATGGCAAAGCTGGGCTACCACTACGACGACGTGGACGAGGCCCTGCGCCCGATGGCCAACCAGGGCAAGGCGCCCCTCTCGTCCATGGGCTCAGACATCCCGCTGGCCGTGCTCTCGCACCACCCGCGCTCGTTCTACGACTACTTCAACCAGCTGTTCGCCCAGGTCACCAACCCGCCCATCGACGCCCTGCGCGAGAGCCTGGTCACCTCGACGGTGCTCTATTTGGGCAATCACGGCAACTTGCTGGAGGACTGCCGTGACACCTGCCGGCTGATTCGCCTAAAGTCGCCCATCCTCACCAAGGGGGAGTTCGAGCGCATCGCGTGCGTGGACCGCACCGGCTTCCACGCCCGTCGCTTCTCGGCAACCTACCGCCGCGACGGCGGCCCCAACGCCCTGGAGAAGGCGCTCAGGGACCTCTGCCTCCAGGTCGAGGACAGTGTCCGCGCCGGCACCAACATCATCGTGCTCTCCGACCGCGCGGACGAGGGGGAGGTCCCCATCCCGTCGCTCCTCTCCCTTGGCGCCGTGCACAACCACATGATCCAGGCGGGTATCCGCATGCTTGCCGACATCGTTATGGAGACGGGCGACGCAATCACGCCGCACGACTTCGCCACGCTGGTGGGCTACTCCGCCTCGGGCATCTACCCCTACATGGCGCACGAGACGATCGAGCGCATGGCCGAGAAGGGCGCCCTCGACGTCACTGCCGAGCAGGGCATTGCCAACTACGACAAGGCCGTGGTCTCGGGCATCGTCTCTATCATGAGCAAGATGGGCATCTCCACCGTCCAGGGCTACCACTCCGCCCAGATCTTCGAGATCGTGGGCCTCTCCGACGAGGTCGTGAGCACCTGCTTCGAGGGCACCGTGAGCCGCGTGGGCGGCCTGGGGTTTGCCGACATCGAGCGCTGGTGCGACCGTCGCTACGACGAGGCGCTCGCCCTCTCAAAGTCGCACGCGCCCAACCAGCTTGCGACCGCTGGCCTCACCAAATGGCGCCCGCTTGGCGGCGAGGACCACATCATCAGTCCCGACGTGATCTACGACCTGCAGCGCTCCGTGCGCGAGGGTGACTACGAGCGCTTCAAGAGCTACAGCGCTGGCGTCCACCGCGAGGGCCGTACCGTTGTGCTGCGCGACCTCCTGGAGTTTGTGCCCCTGCCCTCCGGCCCCGTGCCCCTGGACGAGGTCGAGCCCGTGGAGTCCATCGTCAAGCGCTTCAACACCGGCGCCATGAGCTTTGGCGCCATCTCGCAGGAGGCGCACGAGTGCCTTGCCATCGCCATGAACCGCCTGGGCGGGCGCTCCAACACCGGCGAGGGCGGCGAGGACCCTGCTCGCGAGGACGCGCTCCCCAACGGCGACAGCGCCAACTCCGCCATCAAGCAGGTGGCCTCGGGCCGCTTTGGCGTCACGAGCCGCTACCTGTGCAGCGGCACCGAGATCCAGATCAAGATGGCCCAGGGCGCCAAGCCCGGTGAGGGCGGCCACCTGCCCGGCAAGAAGGTCTGGCCGTGGGTCGCGCGCGTAAGGCGCTCCACGCCCGGCGTGGGGCTTATCTCGCCCCCGCCCCACCACGACATCTACTCCATCGAGGATCTTGCCGAGCTCATCTTCGACCTGCGCAATGCCAACCCGTCCGCGCGCGTCTCGGTCAAGCTCGTGAGCGAGGCGGGCGTGGGCACCATCGCCACGGGCGTCGCCAAGGGCGGTGCCTCCAAGATCTCGATCTCGGGCGCCAACGGCGGCACGGGCGCAGCCCCGCGCGACTCGGTGTACCATGCCGGCCTGCCCCTGGAGCTCGGTTTGGCCGAGACCCAGCAGACCCTGCTCATGAACGGCCTGCGCTCCCGCGTGGTGCTCGAGGCCGACGGCAAGCTCATGGACGGCCGCGACGTGGCCGTTGCGGCGCTCCTGGGCGCCGAGGAGTTTGGCTTTGCCACCGCCCCGCTCATGGCGATGGGCTGCCTCATGCAGCGCGCGTGCCAGCAGGACACCTGCCCCGTGGGCATCTGCACTCAGAACGCCTACCTGCGCAGCCACTTTGCCGGCAAGCCCGAGCACGTGGTCAACTTCATGACCTTCGTCGCCCGCGAGCTGCGCGAGATCATGGCCAAGCTTGGCTTCCGCACCGTCGACGACATGGTCGGGCACCCCGAGTGCCTGCGCCAGGTCAAGGTGAAGGGTGCCGAGAAGGCCAACCTCTGCGACCTGTCCCGCATCCTCGCGCCGTCCACCAACGTGTTCGGCAAGAACGTGCCCGGCGCCGAGTGCGCTCACCACCTGGAGTCCATGGACTTTGACCCCGAGCTCGACCGCACGCTCGACTCCACGCTCTTCGTGCCCTACACGAGCGACGCGCGCGAGCACCTCAAGCCCATCCACTTCCACGTGGACATCGCCAACGTCAACCGCTGCGTGGGCACGCTGCTGGGGTCCACGGTCACCAAGGCGCATCCCGACGGCCTGCCCGACGGCGCCATCACCATCGACTGCTCGGGCTCCGGCGGACAGAGCTTCGGCGCGTTCCTGCCCAAGGGCGTCACGCTCAACATCCAGGGAGACGCCAACGACTACTTTGGCAAGGGCCTCTCCGGTGGCATCCTGACGGTTGCCCCCTCGCCGCGCGCGAGCTACAAGTTCGACGAGAACGTGAGCATCGGCAACGTCGCCTTCTACGGAGCGACCTCGGGCCGCGGCTTCATCAACGGACTCGCCGGCCAGCGCTTTGGCGTCCGCAACTCCGGTGCCACGATCGTGTGCGAGGGCGTGGGCAACCACGGCTGCGAGTACATGACCGGCGGAGAGGCGCTCATCCTCGGCGAGGTCGGGCAGAACTTCGCGGCGGGCATGAGCGGCGGCGTCGCCTACGTCTACGACGAGTTTGGCACCCTCGAGCAGCGCTGCAACATGGACATGGTCCAGATCGAGCGCCCGAGCGACGACGAGATAGAGCACGTCCGCGAGCTCATCAGGGAGCACGTGGAGCGTACCAACAGCCCCAGGGGCATCAGGCTCCTGTACCAGTTTGACGCAGAGCGCAGTCGCTTCAAGAAGGTCATCCCCGTCGAGTACGCCCAGATTCTGGCACTCGTGCGCGAGGAGGAGTCCAAGGGAGCGACCCACGACGACGCGGTCGAGACTGCGTTCGAGACCATGAGGAGGGGAATGTAATGGGCAAGTCCGGAGCATTTCTGGATGTCAAGCGCCAGGAGCACGGCGAGCGGCCCAAGGACCAGACGCTGCTCGACTACGACGAGTTCGCCATTCCCCTGGACGAGGAGGGCCAGCGCCGCCAGGCATCGAGGTGCATGATGTGCGGCGTCGCGTTCTGCCAGACCGGCATGCCCTTCGGCGACCGCGGGCGCGTCTCGGGCTGCCCGCTTCACAACCTCATCCCCGAGTGGAACGACCTCGTGTGGCGCGGCCTGTGGTCCGACGCCGCCCAGAGGATGAGCCTCACCAACCCGTTCCCCGAGTTCACGGGCCGCGTGTGCCCCGCCCTGTGCGAGAAGGCCTGCAACCTGGGCCTGTACGAGGGCGCCACCACGATCAGGGACAACGAGCGCGCGATCTCCGACCACGCCTGGGCAGCGGGCGAGGTCGAGCCGCTCCCCGCGCCGGCTGAGGGAGCTCCCAAGGTAGCGGTCGTGGGCTCCGGCCCCTCCGGTCTCGCCTGCGCATGGGAGCTCGCGAGCCGCGGCGCCGCTGTCACCGTGGTGGAGCGCAGCGACCGTGCGGGCGGCCTTCTCATGTACGGCATCCCCAACATGAAGCTCCCCAAGGACGTGGTGAAGCGCCGGAGCGACCTCATGGAGAGGAGCGGCATACAGTTCCGCCTCTCAACCGACGCCTCCGACCCCAAGGTCGCCAAGGCGCTCAAGGACGAGTTCGACGCCGTGGTCGTTGCCGTGGGCGCGGGTGACGCGCGCACCCTGCGCGTCCCGGGGATGGATGCCGACGGCGTCGTTCTCGCGGTCGACTACCTCACCCAGGCCACCAAGGGCGTGCTGGGGGACGGTGCTCCCAAGGTGAGCGCCAAGGGCAGGGACGTCGTTGTCATCGGTGGTGGCGACACCGGCACCGACTGCGTTGCCACGGCACTTCGCCAGGGCGCCAAGAGCATCCGGCAGTTTGAGTTCCTCCCCGAACCTCCCCACGAGCGCCTGGCGGGCAATCCCTGGCCCGAGTGGCCCGACGTCCGCAAGGATGACTACGGCCAGCTCGAGGCCGACCAGAGGTTTGGCCACGACCCCCGCACCTGGGCCACCGACACGCTCGAGGCCCTGGTGGGCGAGGACGGCTCCGTCAAGGGGCTGCGCATCGTCTCGCTCGACTGGTCCAACGGCAAGCCCGAGCGCATCGAGGGGAGCGAGCAGACCATCCCCGCCCAGCTCGTGCTCATCGCCTGCGGGTTCACCGGTCCCCAGAGGTCGGTCTACGATGCCCTGGGCGTCGAGGTGGACTCCGTGCGGGGTGGCGTGCGTCCCCGCCTTGCGGAAGCCGGCTCCCATCGCACTGTCGGCGAGGCGGTCTATGCGACCGGCGACGCCCGCAACGGCTCGACCCTTGTGGTCACCGCCATCAGTGACGGCCTCGCCTGCGCCGGTGAGGTTGCGGCAGACCTGGGGCTCTAGAAGCCAGGGGAGAGAAGAGACGCACTCTGGGGAGGGGCGCCCGCGGAAATTGCGGGCGCCCCTCGTTGTATCCGCTCCCGCCGGGTGGGGCGGTTTCCGTGGGTGTAAGCCAAAAGAGTCAGGGAAGGGAGGGGGGTTGGCTCCCCTTCACACGGGTAAGCGTGCCTTCGCGGACGGGGAGGCCCCAGCCACTCCGCAGGTGATGGGGGCGTCAGAGTCAAAGAATGGGGCGGGGGCAGGGAACTGTCCCCACGACTCTTCTTCGCAGGTCTGGATCATCAACCTGGAGGAGAGGGCCGCTTCGGGCTTGCGACTCTCCCATCCCATGGCGGGGACACCCTCCGCCAGAACTGCCATGGCGCGTACGCACGGGGGTTCGACGCTCGTGTGCTTAACATCCCTAGCCTTCATGTCGAATCCGGAGAGGGGTGCTTAGAAACGCTAGCCCTCGTGTCGATTTCGGAGAGGGATGCTTAGCAACGCTAGGCCTCGTGCGGGTTTGTCGGCCGGAATCAACAAGAGGCCTAGTGCCGCTAAGCACACGCTTCCCGAACCTCCACGGGGACTGGCGTGGCTAATCATCCGGAGGAAAACCCGTGCGGGGGGCTAGTGGGACTAAGCGGACGAGGCATCCGTCCATGCGGGGCCACGCCCTCCCAGGAGGCACCTGGTCGTCGGCTCCCCTCTTTGCCGCCCTTCCCCTGACAGGGTAGGCGTAACCCGCCGTCCCGAACGAGGCGCGTGACGCAAACCGAGACCCGGGAGAGGGCAGGGCCAGGGCCCACCGCCCCTTACTCGTGGACCCCTTCTTTGACCATGCTCTTTACTCTTGCGAGCCTCTCGTCTGCTTGATGCGCGGAACCGGCGCGGACGCAAAGGCCGAGGGAACCCTCGGGGCTCCCTCGGCAACGTGGGAGCGGATGCCGGCGCCTAGCCGATTGCCCCGTCCCTCTCGCCTTCCGCGTCCTTGCGCGCCTGGTCCCTGATCTGGCGGGAGAGGTGAACGCAGGCGAGGGTGAAGAGGATCGCGAGGAAGGTCAGCGGCAGCTCGCTCACGGTGATGTCCCTGCGCATGAGCTGCAGCACGGTCCAGGCAACCTCCAGTGCGAGGACCGCGGTGGAGACAACGAGGAAGGGCCCGATGTGCTGGGGGTGGTTTGCCCCGAACGTGGCGAGGAGCCCGGATCCAAGGAGGAGGCCACCGGTGATCGCGAGGGCGATTATCCCAGGGGTGCTGACCCAGCCAGCCCCGTTGGGTGCGATGCCATTGGCACCGAGCAGCCAGGCGAGGAGCGAGAGGAGCAGGGCAACCACGCCCTGGAGCAGGAGAACCATGCCCATGAAGTGGAGGCGACGCTGGGTCCCGTCCAGCACTAGGAGCTCGCCCTTGACGCCGAGGGCGTAGTCCTTCTCGACCTCGTCGGCAAGAGAGGAGCATATCAGCACGTAGATAACCGTGGCGGCGAGCACCACGGGGTCAAAGATCACAATCTTCCCGTTTGACCACCCCGCGATGATCACCAGAAGGATCAGGAGGCTCACGGTGTAACAGAGCGATCGGTAGGCGCCCGCCTTGGAGTAGTCGCGGGCGGCCCGCATTCCGAGCCAGGCGGTGACTCCCAGCAGGGCAGCGGCGCAGGCGACCAGGCCTCCCATACGGGTCTGCTGGTTTGCGAGGCTTGCGTGGCCCATCACCACGAGGACGACGCCCAGCGCGAGGATGAGCCCTGCGAGGACCGCCATGAGGACCGAGACAAAGTAGAGCAGCGTCTGCGAGGGCGTGCGCCTCGTCACAGTTACGTCGTGTCGCATGGGACCTCCTGACCCTCGCCTGCCTCCACGTCACCATCATACTGTTATGTGCCTGCGGATTTCTCCCTTCGGCCTGTCGTGGTTCCCTGGGACGAATATACTTTCGTGCCATGGAAACTACGCTGCTCTCCCTCTTCGTCATCCTCGTGGTGACCGCGATAGCCCCCTTCCTCGCCAGCCTGGTCCCGGGACGCGCCGTCCCGGAGGTCGTGTTCCTGGTGTTTGCCGGGGCGCTCCTCGGGCCGTATGGCGCCAACCTCGTGAGCAACGAGGGACTTGCGATGCAGACGCTCTCGGACCTTGGCCTGGGCTTCCTCTTCCTCATGGCGGGCTACGAGATAGACCCGCGCGAGCTCCTGGGCCACCAGGGAAGGGTCGCTTCGGCGTCCTGGTTCGTCTCGCTTGGGCTGGGCTTTGCCTTCGTGGCGCTGGTCTTCTCCCACCTGGGGTTTGAGCGGTCGTCGTGGCCAGCCATGGCGCTGCTCATGACCACCACGGCGTACGGAACGCTCGCCCCCATCATGAGGGATAGAAACCTTGGCCCCACGCGCGTGGGCAAGGCCGTCGTGGCGTACGGCTCCACCGGAGAGCTGCTCCCCGTCGTGGCGATGTCGCTCATGCTGTCGGGCAGGACCCTCTCGCGCTCCCTCGTGGTGCTTGGGGTGTTTCTGGCGGTGTGTGTGGTGGTCCTGGCGTTCTCGATGACCCTCAAGCGCATAGGCGGCAGATTCTGGACCTTTGTGACCCAGAGCGCCGGCACGTCCTCCCACGCCATGATGCGCCTGGTCACGGCGATTCTGGTGCTGCTCCTCCTGGCAGCCGAGTTCTTCTCGATGGATGCCGTGTTGGGAGCCTTTGCCGCCGGCTTCATCCTGCGTGCCCTCTTCCCCGAGGGCAACGAGGTCATGGAGCGCAACCTCCACGTGGTTGGTGCGGGTCTTTTCCAGCCCATCTTCTTCGTGGTCTCGGGTGCGGGCATCGACCTTGGGGCCGCCGCCTCCAATCTCCCGGTGCTGTTTGGGTTCATTGGAGCGCTCGTGCTCGTTCGCGGCGTGGTCGTTGGCATCTCGCTCAAGGTCGACCCCCAGACGCGCGACATGGGCTGGCGCGAGGTCCTCTCGGCCTCCGCCTACTGCACCATGGCGCTGCCGCTCGTCGTCGCCATAACGGGGGTCGCCGTGGGCAACGGCGTGATGCTCGACTCCACCGCCTCGGTGCTCGTGACCTCCGGTGCGCTCACGGTCCTGCTGGTGCCGGCACTCACGTCGCTGGTCCACGCGGCGGACGAGTCGGGCGTGGCGGACATCTCGCAGGAGCTCGCCCAGGGCGACCAGACCGTGCGCGAGGTCCTGCACCGCCACAACGAGGAGTGGCACCAGGCGCACCACGCCTACCTGGAGCAGCGAGCCCGCAGGCGCAGCCAGGGCACCTACCTCTCCGCGGCGGACTTCTACGCGCTGTCGGGCGGGATGTCGGGCTACGTACCGCGCAAGGGGCTCGACCTGCACGACCGGCGCGGGCACGGCGGCCATGGCGGCAGGGGCAAGCCTGCCGCAGAGCATGGGGGACAGGCGCATGGCGACGTCCGTGCCACCGAGGGCATAGGCGCGGAGGGGCGTTCCGACTTCTGAGGCAGTCCGCGGGACCCATCGTTTGAGGCATGAGGCGCGACACAGGGCGAGGGCGCACGCAGGGGATGAGGTCCCTAGCGTGCGCCCTCGCGCCTCTCGCCCAAGGCATCTGCCTAGCGTGCCAGGGGGACTCCGTCGTAGTCGCGCGTGACGAACGGGGCAAGGCGGTCGCGCTCGCCCGAGGCATAGGCGCGCGAGATGCCGTCCCACTCGCCGAGTGCGTTCCAGAAGAGGTCCGGGAAGCTCTCGGTGCGCACCTCGCCGGTGGAGGGGTCGTGCCAGGGCTGGTGGTCCAGGTTGGCGTCGGGACAGGCGTCGCCCCTTTGGTTGAGGTGCGCCTGCGCCATCGCCAGCGAGTGTGGGCGCGCGATCCTCTCGACCGAGCCGATAAGGCGATTGCGCCGCCCGTCGGCGGGCTCGATGGCGCGGTAGAGAAACCCAAAGTCTGCCAGGCTGCCCTCGTACTGGCGCGCATCGACCGAGACGTCAAACACCTGCATGGCGACCTGCGAGAAGATGGCACCGCCCACGCGGGAGACGCGTTCGGTCCTCGCCAGAGAGGTGCCGATGATCGAGGGGTCGACCTCTGCCTGTCGCATGGACCAGAGCATCCACACGTCCAGGTCGCTCTCGATGAGGGCGTGGAGCTCGCTCTGAGCGTTCTGCAGCGAGGGGTCGGCGTGCGCGAGCGCGTGCTGCTGCGAGTACACGAACGCGTGGCTGCGGCTATCCAGAAGGTAGTGTGCCAGCTGCCCCAGCGCGAAGGCGCGGCCAACGCGCATGTCGTCGCGATGCAGGTGGGCGACCGTCTCCCTCATGGCGAGGAGGGACTCCATCGCCTTGGGCCCGTGCATCAGGTGCGCTAGGCTGCGGCAGCGCGCCGCCCGGTCGGGCAGCGTGGCGAAGCGAGCGAAGAGGGGGTCGGGACCCAGGTTGCCAAGGAGGAAGGCCAGAAGCTCCTCCTCGCCGTCCAGAAGGCCCTCGGGAAGGGCGTGAGCCGCCTCCTCCCCAAAGAGGTGGTGCGTGATGAGTGCGGGCATGTCTGCTCCAAGTGATCCGGCATCGCGACCGGTCGTTGTTTTCGTTGTGCGTGTGACAGTGAAGAGGTTATCCCAATTTCGCGTGGTTTTTCTCGCGAGGAGCCTGATTGGCCGACCTTTGCCTAGCATTACGCACTTATGCATGCGTGCCGGCATCGTATTCGGTGCGGAAGAAGCGCCCCCGTGCCGCTGGGGGAGAGGAGCAGAGGTGTCGGTCGTAGAGGTCATCCTTCTGGGCGTCGCGCTCTCGGCGGACGCGTTCGCCGTCACCATATCCAACTGCTTCGCCTATCCCTGCGAGCGCCGTCGCAGGCTCTACCTCATGCCGCTCTTCTTCGGCTTCTTCCAGGCGCTCATGCCCGTCCTCGGCTACTTTTTGGGCGGGGTCGCCGCCGAGCTCATTGAGCGGTACGCAGGACTCGTGACGCTGGTGATTCTTGGCTTCATCGGCGGAAACATGATCCGCGAGGGCGTGCACGCGCTCAGGCACCCCGAGGAGGCCTCGTGCGAGGAGGGGAGCCTCACCATCGCGAAGCTCCTCTTTCAGTCGGTCGCCACGGCGATCGACGCGTTCGCCGTGGGCGTTTCCCTGCGTGCCATGGCGGTGAGCCTGCCCTTCGCCGCGACCACGATTGGCATCACGACGGCCCTCTGCTGCTGCGTGGCGCTCGCCATTGGCCGCAGGCTGGGCCAGGCGCTGGGCGATCGCGCCGAGGTCGTGGGCGGTATCGTGCTGGTTTGCATTGGCATCAGGGCGTTCTTGGGCTAGCCGCCTAACGCCACGGAGGGTCGTGTCGGGGGAGGGCGTCGGTCGTCTCCCCGGCAATGGAACCAACGGGGTGCCCTTGTGGCGCCAGGGCTCCCGAGGCACCTACGCCGTCTGGCGCCCCTGCGAGCGTGCGTCCGCGCGCCTGAGCCAGCCCCCGCGGAGGTAGTACGCCACGAACAGCGCGCAGGTGAGAATCCACGTCACGGGATAGCCCAGCATGATCATGTTGAGCGTGTGGTGCGAGGGCACAAAGCCCAGGAGCCACACCAGCCTGAACACGCAGGTGCCCAGGATCGTCAGCACCATGGGCATGAAGCTCTCGCCTGCCCCTCGAATGGTCCCGGCAAAGTTGTCCATGAACGAGTAGAAGACGTAGAACGGCCCGATGAAGAGCAGCACCCTGGTCGAGATGCCCGCCACCACCATGTCGCGCATGAAGAAGTACGAGATGGGATAGGCAAACACGACGAGGAGCGCCGACACGCCTCCCACGACCACGACGGCGAGCGAGAGCGACGTGCGGACCCCCTGGCGCATGCGGTCGTAGTTGCGGGCGCCAAAGTTCTGGGCGGCGAACGTGGTGACCGAGGAGCCGAGGGCGTCGGAGACCATCCAGATCACCGAGTCGATCCTGCCCGAGAGGCCCCATCCCGCCACTACGTTTGTCCCAAGCCCGTTGATGGCGGACTGGGCGACGATGTTGGACACGGAGTACACGGACCCCTGCACGCCCAGCGGGACGCCGGTGCGAAGCATGGTTGCGGCCATTCTCCGGTCGATGCGGATTTCGCGCAGCCGCATGCGCCAAGGCCCCTTCGCACGGGCGAGGGCGTGCAGCGTCGCCGCGGAGGAGAGGGTGAGCGTGGCGAAGGTGGCGATGGCGCAGCCCTCGACGCCCATGTGCAGACCTGCCACAAGCAGCAGGTCGAGCGAGATGTTGACCACGCAGCTCACGGCCACGATGAGCGAGGGTGTGCGCGTGTCTCCCACGGCGCGCTGGAGCGCCGACCCGGTGTTGAAAACGATCGAGAAGAGCATGGCGCTCATGTAGATGCGCGAGTAGAGCAGGGACTGGGCGTAGATCTCGGACGGCGTGCCCATCAGGCGCAGCGCCCCGCCAACCAGCAGCACGCCCAGGACGGAGCAGCCCATGCCGCCGATGATGGCGATGCCCATGGCGGTGCGCACGGCACGAGACACGCCCTCGTCGTCGTGCGAGCCAAAGTGCTGGCTCACCACCACGCCAAAGCCAACGCCCATGCCAACGGAGAAGCTCACGACCAGGTCGTTGAGCGTGACCGTCGCCTCCATGGCCGCGAGGGCGTCCTTGCCCGCAAAGCGGCCGACCACCCACGCGTTGGCGAGGGAGTAGGTCTGCTGGAAGAAGGAGCTCAGGAACACGGGGACGAACAGCGTGAGGAGCTGCTTCCAGATGACCCCCGAGGTGACGTCGAGCGACTCTTGGGCGGAGCGGCGTGGCATGGTACCTCCCTAGGCGAGGATCGGGTTGCGGTGGATGGGTTGGATGGATGACACCGCCGGAGCTTGCGACGTGGTTGCCGCTTGTGGCGGATTCATACAAGAATATGGGTATCACAAGCGTAGGCCCCGCGTTCGCGAGGCATCGGAGTGAGGAGAAACCATGGAGCGCATGACCACCTCAAAGGCGGGGACGATCTTCGCGGGGATCGTCTCGATCGCCCTCGGTCTCGTCCTGTTCATGAACCCAAACGGCTCCACCGTGGCGATCGTGCAGATCATCGGGTGGGCGTTGATCGTGGGAGGGGGCTTCTCACTTGCGTGTGCGCTCTCCAGCTGGAACGTGATCCTGATGCAGGCTGACCTCTACATGGGTCTGCTCGGCCTGCTGTTTGGCTTCCTCATGGTCAACATGCCGGGCATCTTCGTGGCGTGGCTGTTCATCCTGCTGGGCATCTACGTCATCGTCCTGGGCTTTGAGTCGCTCGCGGCGGTCAACCTCGCTGGACGGCTCACGGGGAGCAACTCCACGGGCTCTCGCATTGGCGCGCTGCTGGTGATTGCCCTGGGCGTGGTGGTCATGCTGTCGCCCATGGGGTCCGCCAGCATCGCAATGTCCATAACGGGCATCGTGCTTGTTGCCCTGGGCATCGGCAAGATCATGGAGGGCATCCGGATGCCTGGCAGGAAGGGATAGCCCCTCCCGTTTTGGCCCGGGGCTTCCCTCCGCCACCTGATCCGTGAAGGCGCGTCCCCCACGGGGGAGCCCCTCTCCATGGCGCAAGGTTATACGTCTCGTAAGGATTGGCGCGGTTAGCACCCCTCTAACCGCGCCGAATCTTATTGAATCTCGCATCTCGTAAAGATTGACGCGGTTAGGGGCGTTGTAAACGCGTCAAATCTTACGGGAAGGGGAGAGACCCAACATAACGGGGAGAGGCGCCACCCACCCGGGCAGCGCCTCTCCCCCTTGGCATCTGTGGTGCCCGTGCTCGCTACACGTAGAAGAGCATCTTGTTGTAGCTGGGAACGGGCCAGTAGTCCTTGCCGCAGACCTTCTCCATCTCGTCGACGGCGGTACGCAGCGTCGCCATCGCGGGGAGGACGTCGTCGCGGTAGGCGTTGTCCTGCTCGGTGCAGTCCTCGATCTGGTGGGCCTTCTTGTTCTTGGCCTCAAGGTCGTCCACGGCGGCCGAGATCTTGTTGATCCCCTCGGTGAGCGTGGTCACGAGGGCCTTCTCGGCGGTCGCGGCGATGCCCAGCTCGGCCTTGGTGGCGACGGTGGTCGCGATGTCGCCCGAGTACTCGAACAGCGCGGGCAGGTACATGTGCCTGGTCATGTACGCCATCGTGTTGGCCTCGATGTTGATGAGCTTGGCATACTGCTCGGCGGCGGCGACGTAGCGGGCGCGGGTCTCGGACTCGCTCAGGACGCCGTACTTGGCAAAGAACTCGATGTTCTCGGGCTTCACCAGGTAGGGGAGGGCGTCGGGCGTGGTCTTGAGGTTGAGCAGGCCGCGCTTCTCGGCCTCCTCCTCCCACTCCTTGGAGTAGCCGTTGCCGTCGAAGAGGACGCGCTTGTGGTCGCGGAACGTGTGGCGCACGAAGCGCATGGCAACTGCGGTGAAGTCCTCGGGGGCGACGCCGTCCATGTACTTGACGAAGCGGTCGCACTGCTCGGCCACGGCGGTGTTGAGCACCACGTTGGGGTCGGACAGGTTCTGCTGGCTGCCGCACATGCGGAACTCGAACTTGTTGCCGGTGAAGGCAAACGGGCTGGTGCGGTTGCGGTCGGTGTTGTCGCGGCGCGCGTCGGGCAGTGCCGGGACGCCCAGGTCCATGAGCTCGGCGTCCTTGGAGTCGGCGTGCTCCTTCTTCACCAGGGCGTCCACGACGGGGGTAAGGGCGTCGCCCAGGAAGATGGAGATGATCGCGGGGGGCGCCTCGTTGGCGCCAAGGCGGTGGTCGTTACCGGCCGAGGCAACGGAGAGCCTCAGCAGGTCGGCGTGGGTGTCGACCGCGGCGACCAGGCAGGCCAGGAAGACCAGGAACTGCAGGTTGTCCTCGGGCTTGTCGCCGGGCTCCAGCAGGTTCTTGTCGTCGGCGCAGATGGACCAGTTGTTGTGCTTGCCCGAGCCGTTGACGTAGTCAAACGGCTTCTCGTGCTGCAGGCACACCAGGCCGTGGTGCGAGGCCAGGAGGCGCATCTTCTCCATGGTCAGGAGGTTGTCGTCGATGGCGACGGAGCCCTGCTCAAAGATCGGGGCGAGCTCGTGCTGGCACGGCGCGACCTCGTTGTGCTTGGTCTTGGCGGGGATGCCGAGCTTCCACAGCTCGTCGTCGAGCTCCTTCATGAACTCGTTGACGGTGGGGCGGATGGCGCCGAAGTAGTGCTCCTCGAGCTCCTGTCCCTTGGCGGGCTCGCAGCCAAAGAGCGTGCGGCCGGTCAGGATGAGGTCGGGGCGTGCGGCGTAGTCCTCCTCCTTGATGAGGAAGTACTCCTGCTCGGGGCCAACGGTGGTGAAGACGCGGCGGGGCTTGGAGCCAAACAGCGCCAGGACGCGCTTTGCCTGCTCCTCCAGGGCGACCTCGGAGCGCAGCAGCGGGGTCTTCTTGTCAAGCGCCTCGCCGGTGTAGCTGATGAACGCGGTGGGGATGCACAGGACCTCGTCCTTGATGAAGACGGGGCTCATGGGGTCCCACACGGTGTAGCCGCGGGCCTCGAAGGTGGCACGTAGGCCGCCGGAGGGGAAGCTCGACGCGTCGGGCTCGCCCTGGACCAGCTCCTTGCCGGAGAAGGCCATGAGCACCGTGCCGTCAGACTTGGGGTTGATGAAGCTGTCGTGCTTCTCGCTCGTGATGCCGGTGAGCGGCTGGAACCAGTGGGTGAAGTGCGTGGCACCCTTCTCCAGAGCCCAGTCCTTCATCGCGTGTGCGACCTCGTTGGCGATGTCGATGTCCAGGGACTTGCCCTCGTCGATGGTCTGACGCAGCTTCTTGTAGGTGGGCTTTGGCAGCCGCTCCTGCATGTCGGCGTCTGTGAAGAGCAGACTGCCGTACTCCTGCGATACCTTGTCCATGCCCATGGAGCCTCGCTTCCGATTGCTTGCTTGCCAGGACGTCCCAGATTGTGGCACGGCTGCAGCCCCCGTGCCGCCCTAAGACTGAAGTCATATTAATTTCGAAATGTTACCCGCAGATAAATCGTTTGGGACGCGCGTGTGAACCGCACACTGCCGCTTCGTGAAACGGCTGGTAGGGACATACGTTTGGTCATCATGGAGCAAACTCGACAAGACGGGGCGCCTGTGTGGGCGGCCAGGCGGCCCGCTGCACAGAAGCCGTGGCCTTGCCCCCGCGCCATCCGGTCCGTCCCGCCCCGCCGTTACAATGTCAAAAGACAACGCGAGAGGGGACATGCCTCATGCCACAGACCAACCAGGAAGCCGCGCAGGTCGCGGGGGAGAAGCGCGTCATCGCCGTGATCGACGGCAACTCCCTCATGCACCGGGCGTTCCACGCCATCCGCCAGCCCATGACCGCGCCAGACGGCAGGTCGACCAACGCGCTCTTTGGCTTCTTCAACATGTTCATCAAGTTTGTGGAGACCTTCCACCCCGACGGCGTGATCTGCGCCTTCGACAAGGGCAAGCCACAGGTGCGCATGGACATGCTCCCGCAGTACAAGGCCCAGCGCCCGCCCATGGACCCGTCGCTGCACGAGCAGTTTCCCATGGTGAAGGACCTGCTGCGCGCCATGGACGTGCCCGTGGTGGAGCTCGAGGGCTGGGAGGGCGACGACATCCTGGGGACCCTCGCGCGCCGCGGCGAGCGGGCGGGATACGAGATGCTCCTGGTCACGGGCGACCGCGACATGTACCAGCTGGCAACGGACAACGTCAAGGTCGTCAGCACAAAGAAGGGCACCTCCGACGTCGCGATCATGACGCCCGAGAGCGTGGACGACCTGTACCACGGCATCACGCCCGACCTCGTGCCCGACTTCTACGGCCTCAAGGGCGACAGCTCCGACAACATCCCCGGCGTCCCCGGCATCGGCCCCAAGAAGGCCGCGGCGCTCATCGTGCAGTATGGCAACCTCGACCAGGTCATCGCGCATGCCGACGAGGTCAAGGGCAAGATGGGCGAGAACCTCCGCGCCCACGTGGACGACGCACTCCTCAGCCGCAAGGTGGCAACGATCCGCACCGATGCCCCGCTGGACGTGCGCCTTGAGGACGCCAAGTTCCCGACCTTCGACCCCGCCGAGGTGAGCCAGGCCTTCTCCGCCCTGGGGTTCACCGGCATGACCGCGCGGGTGCTCAGGCTCGAGGGGGCACGCCCCGGCGACGTGCCCACCCCCGTGGCCAAGGACGCGCTGAGCATTCCCCAGCCGCTGACAGGGGACGACGCGTGCAGGGCCCTCGGCGAGGCCGTGAAGGCGGGCTCCTGGGTCGGTGCGTGCGTGCAGCCGGAGGGCGAGAAGAAGGGCCAGCAGTCGCTCTTCGATGCCGTCGCGCCGCAGGTCGTGTGGGCCTACGACGGCAGCCGCCTCATGCGCCTTGAGGGTGACGACGCGGTGGAGGGGGTGGCACTTCTCGCCTGCGACGGACGCATCGTCTCGGCCGACGTCAAGCTGCTGCTGCACGTGGCGTGCCCCATGGACTCGAGCGAGGACGCCGCCCTCGAAGCCGACGAGGTTGAGGCAACGCGCATCTTTGACGTGGGCGTTGCCGACTACCTACTGGAGTCGGACCGCTCCGACTTCTCCGCCAGGGGGCTCGCCGCCACCTACCTGGACTCGCCGCTGCCCGAGGCGACCGACGAGCTGCCCGAGGCGGCCATCGACGCCGTCGCCTCGCTCCTGCTCCGCGAGCCGCTCCGCAAGGCGCTCGAGGCCGATGGCAAGTCCCTCGCCCTGTTTGAGGAGGTGGAGATGGAGCTTCTCCCCGTGCTGCTGCAGATGGAGCGCACGGGGCTCCACGCCGACCGCGCCCGCCTGGCCGAGCAGTCGGGCGAGCTGGGGGCAGAGATCGACCAGATGGTGGCCCACATCCGCGAGGAGGCGGGGGAGGACTTCAACCTGGACTCCCCGCAGCAGCTGAGCCACGTCCTGTTTGAGGTCTGGGGCCTCCCCACCACCGGGCTCAAGAAGACCCGCAAGGGCTTCTACTCCACCAACGCCAAGACGCTCGACGGCCTGGCAACCCGGGACGAGCGCGTGCGGGAGGTGCTCGACTACCGCGAGCGCGCCAAGATCAAGAGCACGTACCTCGACGCTCTGCCGGGCCTCATCAGGGGAGACGGGCGCATCCACACCACGTTTAACCAGACCGTCGCGGCGACGGGGCGCCTCTCCAGCTCCGACCCCAACCTGCAGAACATCCCCACGCGCTCGCAGCTTGGCCATAGGGTGAGAACCGCGTTCACCGTGCCCGAGGGCTGCGTGTTCCTGGCGTGCGACTACTCGCAGATCGAGCTCAGGCTGCTGGCCCACCTCTCGGGGGACGAGCACCTGGTGGCGGCCTTCCGCGAGGGGGCCGACTTCCACGCCAGCACCGCCGCCCGCGTGTTCGACGTCCCCGTGGACCAGGTCACGCCGCAGATGAGGAGCAGGGCAAAGGCCGTCAACTTTGGCATCGTGTACGGGCAGCAGGCGTTTGGCCTCTCCACCTCGCTCAAGATCCCCCGCGCCGAAGCCCAGCAGATGATTGACCGCTACTTTGAGGTCTACCCCGGGGTCCGCACGTTCCTGGACCAGCAGGTGGAGTTTGCCCGCGAGCACGGCTGGGTTGCCACCATGTACGGCCGCAAGCGCCACATCAAGGACATCAACAGCCGCAACTTCCAGCTCCGCTCCTTTGGCGAGCGCACCGCAATGAACCACCCCATGCAGGGAACCGCCGCGGACATCATCAAGATCGCCATGACCCGCGTGCCCTCCCTGCTCCGCAAGGAGGGGCTCAAGAGCCGCCTCGTGCTCCAGATCCACGACGAACTCGACTTCGAGGTGCCGGAGGGCGAGGTTGAGGCCGTCTCGCAGCTGGCAAAGGAGGCCATGGAGGGCGTCGCCCAACTAAAGGTGCCCCTGATCGCCGAGGTGTCGTACGGCTCCAACTGGGCGGAGGCGAAGTAGCGTGGCAGAGGGCATGAGCTACGAGCAGATGCTCGCCGCCCAGCGTGACGGGCGGGTCTCGGGCGGCGTGACGCCGGTAGACGAGACGGACCGCATGCGGGTCGTGGCGTACACCGATGGCTCCTCGCGCGGCAACCCCGGGCCCGGCGGCTACGGGGCGGTGCTCCTCTACACCGACCCCAACGGCGTCACGCACACCAAGGAGCTGAGCCAGGGGTATCGCAGAACCACCAACAACCGCATGGAGCTCATGGGGGTCATCGCGGCGCTCGAGGCGCTGCGGCGTCCGTGCCAGGTGGAGCTCCACTCCGACTCCCAGTACGTGGTCAACGCGTTCAACAAGCACTGGGTGGAGGGCTGGCAGAAGCGCGGCTGGAAGACGGCCAGCAAGCAGCCGGTCAAGAACCCCGACCTGTGGAGGCGCCTCCTCCAGGCCAAGCGGGCGCACGAGGTCACCTTCGTGTGGGTCAAGGGCCACGCCGGCCACCAGTACAACGAGCGCTGCGACGAGCTGGCAACCACCAGCGCCGATGGCCTTGCCGGCCCGCTCCTCGACGACGACGGCTTCGAGGGGTAGGACCTGACGGCCGACGGGGCGTGTCGTCCGTTTGGAGTGACGCCCCTCTCCTCTCGCAAAGTACCCCCATGGGGTATATAGTAAGCCCCGGATAACAGATAGCGAGAGGAGAGGCCATGCTGGCAAACGTGATCATCGTCGCCGTTGTTGCGGCATTCGTGGTGGTGGGCGTTAAAAGGATCGTGGGGACGGCGACGGGCAAGCGGGACTGCTGCTCCGGAGACGCCAAGGAGGCGGGGAGGAGCTTCCGCCCCGTCACCATCGACGACACGGACGAGAGCCACTACCCGTACCATGCCGACCTCACCATCTCGGGCATGCACTGCGACAACTGCGCGCGCAACGTGACCAATGCGCTAGACTCGGTGGAGGGCACCTGGGCAAGGGTCGACCTGGGCACGCGTACTGCCCACGTGCTGAGCAAGGAGCCCATCGACCAGGCTGCGTATCGTGACGTCGTGGGCCAGGCGGGCTATCGCGTCATCGGAGTTGCCGAGTAGGCGCCTGGGCGTGAGACTGCGCAACGTTCCGTTACGCCCCAAGCCACGTGCCGCGACGGATGCCAACGGCAGACGGGTAGCGTGGACGGCGCGGGATGGATCGCATGCGGGCGCTATTGGCACGGGTACCTTGCGTTTCTCAAGCCGCTCCTCGTCTTTTTCGACCTAAGGCAGATCAGGCTGGCCCTCGCTGTGGCGTTCGTGGGTCTCCTCGCCTGGTCGGCGATACGCTTGGGAAGGCGCGGGGGAGTCGTTGCGGCGGTGCTCTATGTCTGCTCCTTCCTCGCGGTTCAATGCCCCGTCTCGACGGTACTGACGAGAGTGCGGACGGGGCGGACGCGGCAGCATCCCCGCGCTAGCCACAATGGCCAGAGGGAGTGCTTGCGGCGTCGCTGCGTGGGGTTCCCAGACTGCCGCCCACATAAACCTAGCTGGGGAGATGGGGGAGAGGTGCTTAGCGAACCTAGTCCCCACGATGATCGGCAAACTGGATGCTTAGCCATGCTAGCCCTCATGGGAATCTTGGGATGAGATGCTTAATCCTGCTAGCCCTCCGACACGTCGGTCTTGCCGATCATGATGTTGAGGATCTCGACGTCGGTGGGGTGCATGCCAACGCGGCCCACGTACCCCATGGAGCGGATCGTCTCCTCGGCGTTCCTGCCCACCAGGCCATCTCCGGCGAGGAAGTTGTCGTCCGAGAGGGCCATGTCGCAGCCCAGGATAGCCGCATCCACGGCGGCGCTGATCTTTGCGGCGCAGCTGGGCTTGGCGCCGTCGCAGACGATGCCGCCCACGTTTGCGAGCGTGTTCACGATGGTGGCCTCGTACTGGGCAAACGACCCGCCGCGCAGGTAGCAGATGCCTGCGCCCGCCCCGCACGATGCAGAAACTGCCCCGCAGAACGCGCTCAGCTCGCCGATGAAGTACTTCACGTGCACGGCGGTGAGGTCCGAGAGGACCACGGCACGCACCAGGTCGTCGTGCGAGGACCACAGGTCGTGCGCGTACTCCAGCACGGGCTGCGAGCAGGTGATGCCCTGGTTGCCGCTTCCGCAGTTGATGACCACCGGCAGGGGGCAGCCGCTCATGCGGGCGTCCGAGCCCGCGGCTGCCGCGGCGCGCGCCTTGCACGAGATGTCGTTGGGACGCGAATGGAGCAGCGTGCTGCCGATGTTCGCTCCCCACCTTCCGCTGAGCCCCTCGCGCGAGATGTTCTGGTTGAGCTCTATCTGGCGAGAGATGAGCCTGTCGACGTCGGTGACCTCAAGCTGGTGGGCAAACTCCCAGATTGACTTGAGCGATAGGTCCTCGCGCCTCGCGCCTGAGCCCCCGTCTCCGCCCTTGCCGTCCGTCGCCTGTGTCACGCCGGCGGCGGTGACCACCTCGCCGTCGAGGGTGAGCTCGACCACGTTGGTGTGGCGCTCCTCCATGCATGCCACAGCCTCGTGGCCCTGTGCGCGGGCGACAACGCGAACGTACAGGTTGGGGACGCCCTCGGCGAGCTCCACGTCGCAGAAGCCGGCATCTACCAGCTCCTTGGTGCGCTCAACGTCCTGCGGCTGCACCGCCTGCAGCACCTCCAGCTCGCGGGTGGGGTCACCACCGAGCGCACCCAGCGTCGCTGCCGCCTCGATGCCGCGCAGGCCGCCCGAGTTGGGGACGGTGACGCTCTTCACGTTCTTGATGATGTTCCCGCTGCAGGCAACGACCAGCGACTCGGGGCGCTGTCGAAGCGCCGCGCGGGCGAGCGCCGCCGCATAGGCGACGGCGATGGGCTCGGTGCAGCCGAGGGCGCACACCAGCTCCTCGCGGAGGATCGCAACGTGGTTGTCGTATTCGCTGGGGGTCATCGTCTCTCCTGTCGTCCGGTGCCGCAGGTCGCGGCAATTGGCCTCACGTCACTCTCGCCTGCTTAGACCTTCTTGCCAGCGCCTTGCGAATCGAGGGTGGCACAAATTTCCTGAAGGTGGTTGCCCAGCTCTCCAATGGGACCGCGCCACACCGCCCGCTGGGGGAGACCATGTCCCACGTACGCTGTGCAGAGCCCAATGTCCGGGCGTGGGAAGTCCCTGGACGCGTCGTTGCCAACCATCAGGCACTCCTCCGGGGCGAGGCCCAGCTGCGCGCAGAACTCCTGGTAGTAGCGCGCCTCGGGCTTGCAGCGCGTGGAGTTGCCAATGTGCGATATCAGCCTGAAGTCCAGGTCATCCACGTGTGCCCACTCCATGCGCACCAGGTCGACGGCGAGCGAGAACGTGGGATTGGTCGCCAGAGCCACGGTGTAGCCAAGCGACATCGCGCGCTCCACCGTCTTGCGGGCACCCCTCTGCGGCCGCGCCATCACCAGGCCGTCGCGAAAGCGGCGTATGTACTCCCGCTCGTAGAAGCCGAAGGCGTTCACGAGGGATGCCTCGTCCATGGGAACGCCCGAGAGCTCTGACACGCGGCGGTCAAAGTACTCGCCGTTGGTGAGGGAGTCTTGGCGCCGCCCCGGGGCGTTTATCTCGAGATAGCCCTGTGCCTGCCATGCGTAGGCAAGGGGGAGGGGGACGCGTGCGGCACGGGAGAGGATCTTGGCCCTGCCCCAGAGGAAGCGCGCCACGAAGGCGGTGAGGTTGATGTCGAGGAGCGTGTCGTCGAGGTCGAAGAGGACCGCCTTGATCATGTGTGCCACACTCCCTTCCGTGTCTTGAACGTCCTGCATCGTCCCTGTTCCCCACGCCACCTATGAAATTGCGGATTTGGCAACGAAGTTCTTGAAAAAGGGACGTACGTAAAGGTAATCTATCAAACGCATGAGTAGGATGCTCATGCAAAGTATCTGTCGGCCCCCGAGAGCATGTAAGTTTCCAATTGCGCAACGCCCAAGCCGAGCGCCCTAGGCAGCGATCATGTGGTCGGGGCCCCGTTTTTCGAAAGGGGTCCACCTTTGAGTGAGATTCAGAACTCGTCCATCTTCTCGCTAGATGATGTGTCCGACGAGGAGATGAACAACCTCATCGACGGTACCATCACCAACTTCGACGAGGGTGATCTTGTGACGGGCACCGTCGTCAAGATCGAGCATGATGAGGTTCTGCTGGACATCGGCTTCAAGTCCGAGGGCGTCATTCCGTCTCGCGAGCTGTCCATCCGCAAGGACGTCAACCCCGAGGACGTCGTCCACCTGGGCGACACCATCGAGGCACTTGTCCTCCAGAAGGAGGACAAGGAGGGTCGCCTGATCCTCTCCAAGAAGCGCGCCGAGTACGAGCGTGCGTGGAACCGCGTGGAGGAGAAGTTCCAGAACGGCGAGAACGTCGAGGGCGAGGTCATCGAGGTCGTCAAGGGCGGTCTTATCCTCGACATCGGCCTGCGCGGCTTCCTGCCTGCGTCGCTCGTCGACCTCCGCAGGGTCAAGGACCTCAACGCCTACCTCGGCACCCGCATCGAGGCCCGCGTCATCGAGATGGACCGCAACCGCAACAACGTCGTCCTCTCCCGTCGCGTCGTCCTCGAGGAGGCCCGCAAGGCCGAGCGCACGGAGATTCTCTCCAAGCTCAAGCCTGGCATGCGCCTCAGGGGCACCGTCTCGTCCATCGTGGACTTTGGCGCCTTCGTGGACCTTGGCGGCATCGACGGCCTGATCCACATCTCCGAGCTCTCCTGGAACCACGTCAACCACCCCTCCGAGGTCGTCAAGGTCGGCCAGGAGGTCGAGGTCCAGGTGCTCGACGTCGACCTCAACCGCGAGCGCATCTCGCTCGGCCTGAAGCAGACCACCGAGGATCCCTGGCGCACCCTGGTCAAGAAGTACCCCGTGGGCGCCATCGTCGAGGGCGCCGTCACCAAGCTCGTCACCTTTGGTGCCTTCGTTGACCTTGGCGACGGCGTCGAGGGCCTGGTCCACATCTCCGAGATGGCCAAGCAGCACGTTGACCAGCCTTCCCAGGTCTGCAACGTGGGCGACAAGGTCCAGGTCAAGGTCATGGAGATCGACCTCGACCGTCGCCGTATCTCGCTGTCCATGAAGGCAGCTGCCGAGACCTTGGGCACCGAGGTCGAGGTCAAGCCGCTGGACAAGCCCGAGGAGGACGAGGAGAACGCCGCCGAGTAGGCTGCGCCTCTGACAGTCTGGCATTGTGGGGGAGTCGCCTTCGGGGCGGCTCCCTTTTTCATGGGTAATGCGACGCTTGGGGTGTCCCAACGGAGGTCGTGTGAGTTGGAGCCTTGTCTCGCGAGGTTGCCAATCTTCCCGCAAACTTTGAAATGGGCGAGTATAAGCCCCAGCTCATGGGGCATATCAAAAAAAGCGATAGCCGGGATTGCACAATCCCATTATCTCTGGCGTTAATTGTCACCGTGCTCGTCTTGATTAATCCCACCGCGAGGGTATAGTTTCACCAAAGATTGCGGAAGGCCACCTAATCAAGCTCGGTGGCATTCACCGTGCGGAGCGGCCGCTGCCCTTGGCCAACGCTCTGGCACACGAGAAGAAGGGGCTCCACCATGAAGTCAATCGATAACATCGTCCTGAGCAGGCGCCAGGCCATCACGCTGGCTGGCGGCAGCATCGCCACCGCTGGCCTCCTCAGCCTCGTCGGCTGCGGGTCCACGGATGACACGACCGCAGCATCCACCGGCTCCTCGGACTCCTCCGCGGACAGCGCATCCAGCGCCTCGACCGAGCTCGACGCGGATGCGTACGATCAGCTCATCGCTGGCGGCAAGACCGCTGACGACGCAACGATCCAGGCGAGCGAGTGGGCCAAGAAGGTCAAGGACGCCGGCGCGCTCCGCGTTGGCAGCACCCGCACCTCCACGCTGTTCAGCCTCCTCAACGAGCAGGACAACAAGATCCGCGGCTTCGACGCCGGTCTGTACCAGCTGCTCACCCGCTACATTCTGGGCGACGAGTCCAAGTACGAGCTCACCCAGGTGACGTCTGACACCCGCGAGTCCGTTCTCCAGAACGATCAGGTCGACACGGTCTTTGCCACGTACTCCATCACCGACGACCGCAAGAAGGTCATCTCCTTCGCCGGTCCGTACTTCGTGGCGCAGCAGGCTATCCTCGTCCTCAAGGACAACACCGACATCAACAGCGTGGACGACCTCGACGGCAAGACGGTCGCAGTCCAGTCCGGCTCCACCGGCCCCAGCATCGTCAAGAAGTACGCCCCCAAGGCGACCCAGCAGGAGTTCAGCACCGACGAGGAGGCTCGCCAGGCACTCGAGCAGCACCGTGTCGACGCCTACGTCATCGACAACACGCTGCAGATGGGCTCCGTCGTCAAGAACCCCGGCAAGTACCGCATCGCCGGTGACACCTTTGGCCCGGACGACCCCTATGGCATTGGTCTCCCGCTCAACTCCGATGGCGTCGACTTCGTGAATAACTTCCTCAAGGAGATCGAGGACGACGGCACTTGGGCGCAGCTGTGGAAGATTGCGATCGGCGATCGCACCGGCCTCGACAAGGCTCCCACGCCTCCCACGATCGGTGCCTAGCACGTCTCACGGAAACATTACTTTGTTGTAAAACGAAGTCTGAGGTCTCCGCTGTTGTATGGCGGAGACCTCATATTAATAATGTATGCAAGACCCGGTGTCGACCCATCGTCCCGGGCCGCCCGTCGAGGGGGAGGGAGAGGATGCATGGGATTCGCTGAGCTCTGGAAGACCTACGGCGGTGACTACCTGGTCGCGCTCCTCACTACCTGGCAGCTTACTGCCATCTCGTTCGTCTTCGTCATGATCCTGTCGGTGCTCGTCACCGTCATGCGCGTGTGTCCCATCAAGCCGCTCAGGGTCGTTGGGGACGTCTACGTGCAGATCTTCAGGAACATCCCGGGCGTCTCGCTGCTGATCATCTGCGTGTACGCACTGCCATTTCTCAAGGTCCTTCTCGACTACCGCACCTGCGTCATCGTGACCACGATCCTGCTGGGCTCCGCCTTTGGGTCCGAGAACTTCATGAGCGGCATCAACACCATCGGCGTCGGACAGATCGAGGCGGCGCGCTCCCTGGGCCTCACCTTCACGCAGATCCTGCGCAAGATCGTGATTCCACAGGCGCTTCGCTCCGCCGTGCTGCCCATGACCAACCTGCTGATTGCGGTCATGCTCACGACGGCCCTGGGATCCCAGGTCCCGCTGTCGCCACCCGAGCTCACCGGCCTGGTGTCGGTGATCAACACGCAGGTGAGCGGCGGCATCACCACGTTCTTCATCTCCGCCCTTGGCTATGCGCTCTCGGCCCTGGCCATAGGCTACGTCGGCAACGCGATTGACAAGAGGGTGAGGATTCTTCGATGAGCGATGCAACCACCTCCATGCGCGACGCGCTCTACGAGGCCCCCGGCCCCAAGACACGCCGTCGCATCCGCTTCTGGACGCTTGTCTCCCTGCTCCTCGTGGCATGGGGGGTGTGGGCGATTATCCGGCGGTTCTACGTCACCGGACAGCTGTCGCCCAAGTACTGGCTGTTCTTCACCCGCTGGACCACCTGGCGCTTCCTGTTGCAGGGACTGATGGGCACCATCGAGGTCGCCGTCACCTCGGGCATCATCGCGCTCGTTCTTGGTCTTCTCCTCATGCTCGGCAGGATCAGTTCCAACCGCGTGCTGTCCGCTGTGTGCCACGTGGTCATCAACTTCTTCCGTGGCGTCCCCAGCCTGCTGCTGATCTACTTCTTCTTCCTGGTCATTCCGCAGTACGGGATCAAGATGTCGTCGTTCTGGATGATTGCGCTGCCGGTTGCCCTCGCCGCGTCGGGCGTCCTCGCAGAGGTCTTCCGCGCCGGCATGAATGCGGTCCCCAGGGGCCAGACCGAGGCGGCCCTCTCGCTTGGCATGAGCCCCATGCACGTCAAGCTCAAGATCGTGTTTCCCCAGGCGCTGCGTATGGTCATACCGTCGCTCGTGTCGCAGCTCGTGGTCGTGGTCAAGGACACCACGGTCGCCTACGTCGTGAGCTTCCCGGACATGCTCCAAAACGCGCGCGTGCTCATCACCAACTACGATGCGCTGGTCTCCACGTACTTCGTCATCGCAATCATCTACATTCTCATCAACTACGGCATCAACCAGCTCTCGGTGTACCTTGCGAGGAGGTCGGGGACCAGGATCGTCGTGCGTACGTCCGAGAACCCCATGTAGGTTCGCTCAGGGTCATACTGATCGTGGCCCACGTGCCACGGATGGGAGGGACATGGCCACCACCATGCAGGACGAGGGCAAGCAGACCCCCGTCATCGAACTCAGGGACGTCGACAAGCACTACGGCGACCTCCACGTGCTCAAGAACATCAACCTCGAGGTCGACAAGGGCGAGGTCCTCGTCATCATCGGGCCCTCCGGCTCGGGCAAGTCCACGCTCTGCCGAACCATCAACCGCCTCGAGACCATCGACTCGGGCCAGATCCTCATCGAGGGCAAGCCGCTCCCCCAGGAGGGCAAGGAGCTCGCCGCGATGCGCGCCGAACTGGGGATGGTGTTTCAGCAGTTCAACCTCTTCGCCCACATGTCCATCCTCGACAACGTCACAATCGGCCCCATCGACGTCCTTGGCGTGCCAAAGGAGAAGGCGCAGGCGGAGGCGATGGAGCTCCTCAAACGTGTGGGAGTGGCGGAGCAGGCCTCCAAGGTGCCCGCGCAGCTCTCCGGTGGACAGCAGCAGCGAGTGGCCATTGCGCGCTCCCTCGCCATGCACCCCAAGGCGATGCTGTTCGACGAGCCCACGAGCGCGCTCGATCCCGAGATGATCAACGAGGTCCTCGACGTGATGGTCGAGCTCGCTCGCCAGGGGATGACCATGATCGTGGTCACGCACGAGATGAACTTTGCCCGCCGCGTTGCCGACCGCGTCGTGTTCATGGCGGACGGCCAGATCGTGGAGGAGGGTGCTCCGGACGAATTCTTCGACCACCCCAAGAGCGAGCGCGCCAAGGAGTTCCTGGAGTCGATTAGCGGACACTAGGCGTCTTGGGTGTTCTGTTTCCATGAAAGCGCCTCGAGGTTGCCATAGGCCCCGGGGCGCTTTCCTAGAATGCATGGAGTTCAAGGCGAGCGAGAAGGGGGAGTCCGAGTGACTGAGGCTCATGTGGACGAGGTCGTATCCAGCAGAAGGGAAGAGGAGCGTGGCCCCATCATCGGCGTCGCCCCTCGCTGGGAGGTCCAGGAGCCGTCGCTGAGGATCCCCGAGCACCTTGCGCCGAGCGAGTCCATGATCTCGGTCTTTGCCGATGCCATCATCGACGCGGGCGGCGTCCCCCTGATGCTTCCCCTCACCCACGACGAGGGGCTCATCTCCCACCTCGTCGACATCTGCGACGGCTTCGCGATTCCCGGCGGTCCGGATGTTGACCCGCGCCGCTTTGGCGACGAGAGCCCCTACGACCAGTCCCTGCTGTGCCCCGAGCGTGACGGCTTCGAGTTCCCCCTCGTCGAGAGGGTCCTCCAGGCGGACAAGCCCCTGTTCACCACATGCAGGGGGACGCAGCTGCTCAACGTTGTCCTCGGCGGCACGCTGTGCATGGACGTCCCCGGCCTCAAGCCCCGCGAGGGCATGGCCCTGTGGCGTCACGCGATGGTGCTCACCGATCCCGCCCACCCCGTCGAGGTGCGAGAGGGGACGCTCCTGTCGAGCATCGTGCGGTCGCCGCTCATCCAGGTGAACTCCAGCCACCACTGCTGCGTGGGCAGGCTGGGGGAGGGCGCCGTCCTCTCCGGCGAGTCGACGGACGGCGTGCCCGAGTGCATCGAGCTCCCCGACAAGCGGTTCGTGCTCGGCGTGCAGTGGCACCCCGAGTACACGTGGCGCTCGCTCGCAAGCGACCGTGCGCTCTGGCACGCGTTCGTGGAGGCCGCGAGGTAGTCCCTCGCTGGCGCTCGGATCGGGTGGTGGGCTTTGTGGGGCCATTGCGGGGGCGCGGGCATAGCCCTGGCGCGATGCGCTAAGCTACTGTACTACCGTAGTACCTGGGCGGGTTTGACCCGTCCGATGGCTTGAAGGACAATCGCACGGGAGCCTCGTCCCGGGAAAGAGGTCATGGTGGCAAAGAGCGGCTTTGGCGGCAACTCATCCAACTTCATGAACGGTCGCAACGGGGTTGACCAGCTCTCCATCCTCGTGGTGATCGTGGCGGCGATCCTGCTCGTCATCAACCTGTTCGCCCGCACGCTGCCCCTTACGATCATCGTCCTCCTGCTCGTCGCATACGCGGTGTTCAGGATCCTCTCGCCCGACGTGGCGTCTCGTCGCAGGGAGAACGACCAGGTAATGTCCAAGCTTGGCCCCGTGAGCGGCTGGATCTCTAACCCCGCTGCAGCCGCCCGCGAGGGGCGCGAGTTCAAGCATGCCACCTGCCCCAACTGCCACCAGCGCGTGCGCGTCCCGCGTGGAAAGGGTCACATCAGGGTCACCTGCCCGCGCTGCCACCAGAAGTTTGACCTTCGCTCCTAGACCCACTTCCAGTGATCACGGGGGCGCGGCTGGCTTCTGGCCTGCCGCGCCCCCTGCTTCTTCCGCGTACGCTATCGCCAGACGGGCGTGAGGCGCCACTTCTCAAGGGGGAGAGATGTACGTTGCGTTCGTGGCCGGTGGCATCGCCTCCGGCAAGTCAAGCTTTGCCCGCCGCCTCCAGGCCAGAGGGGCGCGGAGGATAGACCTCGACCAGCTCTCTCGCGAGGTCCTGGCACCAGGGTCAGACTGTCTCAAGGCGGTCGCACGCGAGTTTGGTGGCGACCTCCTGGACCCCGTCACCGGCGAGCCGGACCGGGCGCTCCTCGCCCAGAGGGCGTTTGCCACGGCAGGGGACACGGCGCGTCTCGAGGCGATTGAGCTTCCCCACATCGGGCTTGCGCTCATGAGGAGGCTGTCGAGCCTGAGCAGGCTCTCCGACGCACCCTCCTGCGTCGTGGTCGAGGTCCCGCTCCTCGATCGGTTTCAGTCGTACGTCCACCTCGCGGACGAGGTCGTCGCCATCGCCTGCCCACTGGGGGAGCGCCGTCGCCGTGCCATCGGGCGCGGCATGGACGGCGCGGACTTCGATGCACGCGCGGCACGCCAGCCGAGCGACGAGTACCTGGGGTCTCACTGCGACACGCTCGTCGACAACCGTGGTGGCGCCGACGAGCTGATGGCACGTGCCGACGCCTGGTGGGAATCCCACCAGGCCAATGGCTGGCGGCCTGCCAGGAAGGCGGAGTGAGCATGGGAGACACGCGCTTTCTCAGGTGGTACCGGACCATCCCCATCACCCTCATGGCCATCGTGTGCGCGCTCACCTTTGGCTTCTCGCTGGTGCCCGACAACCTCGTGAGGTCCATCTTCTACCCGGTGAAGTATGCGGACATCATCCAGGAAGCGTCGGACCGCTACGGCGTGGACCCCTACCTGGTGTGCGCGGTCATCAAGTGCGAGTCAAACTGGAACCCCACCGTGCAGTCTGACGCGGGGGCGCAGGGGCTGATGCAGCTGATGCCTGCGACCTCGCAGGAGCTTGCGACCCTGGGTTCCGTGGACTCGTCCACCTACGATCCCACGGCGCTCACGGACCCCACGACCAACATCGAGTATGGAACGGCGTACCTGGCCTACCTGCAGGCAAACCTTAACGCCACCGACGAGGTGATAGCGGCGTACAACGCCGGGCTTGGCTCCGTGAGCAGCTGGCAGAGCTCGGGCGGCGACATCTCCAACAACATCACGTATGCCGAGACGGCCGCCTACCTCGTGCGGGTGAAGGATGCCTACGCCAAGTACCAGGAGCTCTATCCCAACGGCATCACCGACTCCAACTAGCCGCTGCATGTGCGGGGCAGCTCAAATCCGCACGGGTGCCAGGGAAAGCACTGGTGGCATCGCCTCCATGGCAGTGGAAGGCCCCTCTCCCATAGGGTACACTTGTTCTGTTGGAGAGAAGAGGGAGGCTTGCCATGGCACAGGCGGGAGAGGGTCGCTCGTTCGTGGCGGAGGACGGCAGCACGGTGCGCTACGAGCCGCTTGCCGGCACGCCGGAGGCCAAGGAGCGCTTTGGCGCCGAGCTCCGACGCTTTGGCCTGACGCATGGCGGGGAGCGCCTTGAGGTCGTCTCGCCCTACCAGCCGGCGGGAGACCAGCCGCAGGCAATCGCAAAGCTCGCGGATGGGGTCGAGCGCGGCCTGCGCTACCAGACGCTGCTGGGCGTCACGGGAAGCGGCAAGACATTCTCCATGGCAAAGACCATAGAGGCGGTGCAGCGCCCCACCCTGATCATGGAGCCCAACAAGACCCTCGCCGCACAGGTTGCGGGCGAGATGCGCGAGCTGTTTCCCAACAACGCCGTGGTCTACTTTGTCTCGTACTACGACTACTACCAGCCCGAGGCCTATGTCCCGCAGACGGACACCTACATAGAGAAGGACGCTTCGATCAACGAGGAGGTGGAGAAGCTCCGCCACCAGGCTACCTCGAGCCTCCTCAGCCGGCGTGACGTGATCGTGGTCGCGTCGGTCAGCTGCATCTACGGCATCGGCAGCCCGCAGGACTACGCGGGCCTTGCGCCCAACGTGGACAAGGAGGTCCCGCTCGAGCGCGACGACCTCATTCGCGAGCTCATCGACATCCAGTATGACCGCAACGACTACGACCTGTCGCGCGGCACCTTCCGCGTGCGCGGCGACACCGTAGACGTGTTTCCGCCCTATGCCGAGAACCCTCTGCGCGTGAGCTTCTTTGGCGACGAGGTGGACCAGATCGCAGAGATCGACAACGTGACGGGCGAGGTCGTGCGAGAGTACGACGCCATCCCCATCTGGCCCGCGTCGCACTACGTCACCGAGCGGCCCAAGGTCACGCACGCCATCAAGACGATCGAGGACGAGCTTGAGCACCGCGTGGCGGAGCTCAAGGCAAACGACATGCTTCTGGAGGCCCAGCGCCTCTCCCAGCGCACCAACTACGACCTTGAGATGCTTGAGACCATGGGCTACTGCTCGGGCATCGAGAACTACTCCCGGCACCTGGACGGGCGCAAGCCCGGCGAGCCGCCCTACACGCTCATCGACTACTTCCCCAGCGACATGCTCTGCATCATCGACGAGAGCCACGTGACCGTGCCGCAGATCCGCGGCATGTACGAGGGCGACCGAGCCCGAAAGATCACGCTCGTGGACCACGGCTTTCGCCTGCCCTCCGCGCTGGACAACCGTCCCCTGCGCTTTGACGAGTTTGAGCAGCGCATCCCGCAGTTCATCTATGTGTCCGCGACGCCGGGAGACTACGAGGAGGGTGTCACGCAGCAGGAGGTGGAGCAGGTCATCCGTCCCACCGGGCTGCTCGACCCCAAGGTGGAGGTCCGTCCCGTCCGCGGGCAGATAGACGACCTTCTTGACGAGATAAAGGCACGCACGGCAAGGGGGGAGCGCGTGCTGGTGACCACGCTCACCAAGCGCATGGCAGAGGACTTGACCGACCACCTGCTGGACGAGGGCATCCGCGTCAACTACATGCACAGCGACACGGCGACGCTCGATCGCGTCGACATCATCCGGAGCCTGCGCCTGGGCAAGATCGACGTGCTGGTGGGAATCAACCTCCTGCGCGAGGGTCTCGACATCCCCGAGGTCTCGCTCGTGGCGATCCTCGATGCCGACAAGGAGGGCTTCCTCCGCAACCGCCGCTCCCTCATCCAGACCATGGGACGCGCGGCGCGAAACGCGCATGGCGAGGTCATCATGTACGCGGACACGATCACCGACTCCATGCGAGAGGCCATGGACGAGACGGCACGGCGTCGCAGCATCCAGATGGCCTACAACGACGAGCACGGCATCGTCCCACAGACGGTCAAGAAGTCGATCACCGACGTCACGAGCTTCATCGAGGAGGCGAGCAAGACCCTCGACACCAAGTCGCGCGTCAACGGGGAGTTCTTCACCGCGAGCGGAGCGGAGGGTGACGCCGGTGAATCCGAGGCGGAGCGCGAGGCGACCATTGATGCCGTTGCGGACGAGCTCTCGGCGCTCCCCAAGGAGGAGGTCTCCAAGGTGCTCGGCTCGCTCGAGGACGAGATGATCCAGGCGTCGGCGGACATGGACTTCGAGCGCGCCGCCCGGCTACGCGACCAGGTGGTTGCCCTTCGCGCCAGGTTGGAGGGGGAGTCGGAGCAGGACGTGATCGCCCGTCTCAAGGCCACCGACCGCAAGGGATCCGCGCATGCCACGCGTCGGAAGTACCGTCCGCGCAAGCACTGACGGCGGTCCAGCCATGTGCAGCCAACGGGGGGTGCGTCCCGCGGGGGACGCGCCTTCCATCGCGTTTCGACAGGCATGTCTCGCGTGCATGCGAACATGTTCATTAGACTCCTGTTTCCGATTGCCCAAACGGGCGAATTCTGCGTAGACTTAGTGCAGTTGTGAGTCAGTTGAGAGGGGATGCACATGCCCAAGGTCGTTGTCGCATGCGGGTCGGGTGTCGCCACCTCGCAGGTCGTGGCAGACAAGGTCAGGAAGATGCTGGCAGCCCGTGGCGTCGACGCGGATGTCGTCGCGGTTGAGGTCGCGGACCTGCCCAAGGCGCTCGAGGACGCGGACGCGTACGTCTCGGTCGTGAAGTCCGAGGGCGAGGACTACGACGTGCCCGTGTTCAACGGGGTCGCCTTCCTCACCGGCATGAACGTGGAGTCCGAGCTCTCCAGGCTGATCCTGGCACTGGGCAAGTAGAAGTTTCCGCGGGTCTTTCGCCCATTGGGCGTTCCTTTGTGCGGGAACGTTCCCACGCCAGTCTGAAAGACGCAAGGGGCGCCGCCGTCCGTGATGGGCGGTGGCGCCTCGCTTGTGCGCATTTGTACGGTGCCAGGGCTGCTACTTGAGGGATGCGACCAGGGCCTCGGCAACGCGAAGGCCGTCGGTCGCGGCGCTCATGATGCCACCGGCATAGCCCGCACCCTCGCCGCACGGCCAGAGGCCTGCGCACGAGACGGACTGCAGCTCCTTGCCGCGCGTGACGCGCACGGGGGAGCTGGAGCGGGTCTCGACCCCCGTGAGCACCGCGTCTTCCGTTGCAAAGCCGTGCAGGTAGCGGTCCATGACCGGGATGGCCTCGCGAAGGGTCTGCGCGATGTAGTCGGGAAGACACGTCGCGACGTCGCCCCAGGCGACCCCGCGCGGGTAGGTGGGCAACACATCGCCGCCCGCAGTGGAGGGGACACCCCTCAGGAAGTCGCCTACCAACTGCGCGGGAGCGACGTAGCCGCCGCCACCGGCCTCGAACGCCGCACGCTCGCATGAGCGTTGGAGCTCCACGCCAGCGAGCACGTCGTCGCCGGGAAGGTCCTCCGGGAACACGTTGGCAAGGAACCCCGCGTTGGCGTTCTGCCCGTCGCGCGCGGAGAGGCTCATGCCGTTGGTAACCACGCCGCCCGGCTCGCTGGCGGCGGCGACCACGTAGCCGCCCGGACACATGCAGAAGGAGAACGCGCTCCTGCCGGAGGGGAGGTGCGCCACGAGCTTGTACGAGGCGGGGTCGAGGGCGGGATGGCCAGCGACGGGGCCGTACTGCGAGCGGTCCACCATCGACTGCAGGTGCTCGATGCGCACGCCCATGGCGAAGGTCTTGCGCTCGAGGCGGATGCCCGTCTCAACCAGCATGGAGAAGACGTCGCGCGCGGAGTGGCCGCAGGCGAGCACCACGTTGTCCGCCGGGACGTGCTCCTCCACCACGATCCCGGTCTGGGGGTCGCGGCGCTCGAGCGTGACCCCGCTCACGCTGCCTTCCGATGTGGAGATGCCCGTGAGCCGGGTGCCAAAGCGCACCTCTCCTCCCAGGACGCCAATGCGCCCGCAGATGTTGGTCACGACCGTGGGAAGGACGTCGCTGCCCACGTGCGGCTTGGCGTCCCACATGATCTTGGGGTCTGCCCCCGCGTCCACGAAGGTCTTGAGGATGAGGCGGTGTGCGGGACTCTTTGTGCCCGTCCCGAGCTTGCCGTCCGAGAAGGTCCCGGCGCCGCCGAGCCCAAACTGTATGTTGCTCTCGGGGTCGAGCTCGCCGGCCTCCTCAAAGCGGTCGATCTTCTCGCACCGCCGCTCGGCGTCCTCGCCGCGCTCCACGAGCAGCGGCTCAAGCCCCGCCTCGGCGAGTGCGAGCGCGCAAAAGAGCCCGGCACAGCCCGCGCCAACGACCACGGGGCGCTTTGCCGGCATGGTACCCAGGTGCGCGGGGAAGCGGTAGGCGGTCTCGTTGTGCTCGCGCACGCCGCGCAGCTCGTGATGCCTCCTCAGGCGGTGGAGCAGCTCGCGCTCCGCCTCCGCGCCGCCGCAGAGCGTAACGAGGAGGGTGTAGTTGTAGCGGACGTCCGACTTCTTGCGGGCGTCGAGGGAGCGCTTCCTGAGCTCGATCTGGTCGATGTCGCTAAGGGGGAGGTGCAGCTTTCGGAGGACCGCCTTCTGGATTGCCTCCTCCTCGGTGGGGAAGGTGCCGTCCAGGCGGTCCAGGGGGATGCGAATGCCGGTGAGCTCGAGCATGCTAGCGTGTCCTCTCCGCGGCGTTTGAGCCGGCAACCAGTCCGCTCTTCCAGGCCCAAGAGAGATTGTATCCCCCACAGTCCCCATCCACGTCGAGCGCCTCGCCACAGGCGAAGAGACCACGCATCCCCCGTACCCCCATGGTGCGGGGATCAACCTGCGAGGTTGCGATTCCGCCCCTGGTGACCTGGGCGGGTCCGTCCTGGTGCACCCCCGTCACGCGTAGGGGCAGCCCGCTCACCAGGCGCACGAGGGCCTCGGAGTCGGAGCGGGGAGGGTCCTCTCTTCCGGGGAGCTCGAAGCCGGCGTCCCAGCGCTCGCGCGCGAGGCGTTCGAGGAGACGTGCGATCACGGGGTCCAGGATCCCGTCAAGGCAGCCCTCCTCGAAGGTGCCGTGGGCGAAGGGGTCCACGAGCCCCTGCAGCTCGGAGCGTGCCACGTCGGGGGCGAGGTCGATCGTCACGGCGTCGCCCGGCTGGACGCGGCGGGAGAGGTCGAAGACCACGATGCCCGAGAGGCCGTAGTCGCGGAAGAGGACCTCGCCCCTCTCCCTCCAGCAGGGGAAGTGCCCGTGGACGAGCGAGACCGCGGCCTGGTCCCTCCTGCCGTCGAGGCCGAGCACGGGGGAGTCCTCGCAGTCGACGGGACAGAGCGCCCGGGACGTGGGGGTGACCTCCAGTCCCAGGTGGCGGGGGAGGTCCAGGGCGTCGCCACCCATCGCCAGGACGACGCGGCGGGCGAGGAGCCCGGAGACGGCCTCCTCGCCCTCTGTGGAGAGGGCGAGGGAGAACCCGTCGGGGCCGGGCTCGAGCGAGACGACCGTGCGTGCGGGGGCGAGGGTGACGCCCGCCTTGCGCGTGCGGCGAAGCAGCACGCTGCGCACCGACGACGCCTGGCGCGAGACGGGGTACAGGCGCGGGCCCTCGAGGGACCACCGCAGCCCGGACTCGCGGAAGAACGCGAGGATGTCGTCCAGGGGGGTCTCGCCGAGGGCGGCGGAGACGAACGCGGGGTCGTTGTAGCGGTCCGCGCCCAGCTCGACGGTCGAGAAGTTGCAGCGGCCGTTGCCCGTTGCGAGGATGGTGCGACCGCACTCAAGGTCGCGCTCGAGCACGACGACACGTGCGTCAGCCTCGGCAGCGGCGATGGCGGCACAGAGGCCCGACGCGCCTCCCCCGACGACGGCGACGTCACAGGACGTGGGCAGCTCGATGGAGCGGGCCCGCCGAAGCTGGCCCTCGCGGACCGCCGCCCGGGAGGGGCCGCGTCCAGCCCTGCGCTGCGTCATCGGCCGTCCGCCTCGTCGTGCGCGAGGATCTGGTCAATTGTCTTGGCGACCAGGCCCTGGGGCATCTTCTGCTCAAAGTCGCCCTCGTCGCAGCTGGCGGCGATGGCAGGGTCAATGGGGAGCTGGTCAAGCGCCATGATGCCAAAGTGGTCGGCGGTCTCCTGGAGTCGGCTGGGACCAAAGGGCTCGATCCTCTCGCCACAGTGCGGGCAGGTGAGGTAGCCCATGTTCTCGACCAGGCCGACCACGGGGACCTCCATCATGGCGGCCATGTTGAGCGCCTTGCCCACGACCATCTGGACCAGGTCCTGGGGGGAGCTCACGATGACCACGCCCTCGACGGGGAGCGACTGGAACACCGTGAGGGCGACGTCGCCCGTTCCCGGGGGCATGTCCACGAGCAGGTAGTCGAGCTCGCCCCAGTCCGTGTCGCCAAAGAACTGCTTGAGTGCGCCCATGAGCATGGGGCCGCGCCACAGCACGGGGTCGGTCTCGCTCTGCAGCACGAGGTTGGTGCTCATGACCTCGATGCCGCCCTTGGACACCGCGGGGAGGATCTTCTCGTCGCGTGCCATGGCGTGGACCCCGGACATCCCGAACATCTTGGGGATGGAGGGGCCGGTGATGTCGGCGTCGAGGATGCCAACGCGCTTGCCCGCGCGCCTGAGGCTGGTTGCCACCGCGCCGGTGACCAGCGACTTGCCGACGCCCCCCTTGCCCGAGATGACGCCGATCACGTGCTTTGCGGAGGAGCCCTCCGCCATCTGGAACTGCTCCGGACCCTGGTGCTGGGGGGCGCTCCCATGCCCCAGCGCCTGGTCGACCTCGCGGCGGAGCTGATCCCTGTCCAGTTCGTCTGCCATGAAGGCACTCCTTTTTTGCTTGCCAAGCTTGCGGATGTCTGACCAGACGATTCTACCCCGCGGCATGGCCATCATGCGCCTTCTGTGAGTCGTCTGCGGCGGCTATACACTGGTAGGCTGACCAAAACGATTTGTCCCGTGCCCAGGCCGTCACGGCTGGGCAAAGTAGCATAGGGGTCTCTCACATGGCATCAGACTCGATCGTCATCCGTGGTGCGCGCGAGCACAACCTCCGCAACGCGGACGTCACCATTCCCCGCGACAAGCTCGTGGTGATCACAGGGCTCTCGGGCTCGGGCAAGTCGAGCCTTGCGTTCGACACCATCTATGCCGAGGGGCAGCGCCGCTACGTGGAGTCCCTGTCGAGCTACGCCCGCATGTTCCTGGGCCAGATGGACAAGCCCGACCTCGACTCCATCGACGGCCTGTCGCCGGCGGTCTCAATCGACCAGAAGACCACGAGCCGCAACCCCCGCTCCACGGTGGGGACCGTCACCGAGATCTACGATTACCTGCGCCTGCTCTACGCCCGCATTGGCACTCCGCACTGTCCCGAGTGCGGGCGCGTTATCGAGCGGCAGACCACCGACCAGGTTGCCGACAAGGTCCTTGCTGCGGGAGAGGGGAGGCGCGCCCTCGTGCTGGCACCCGTGGTGCTGGGCAGGAAGGGCGAGTACACCAAGCTCTTCGAGGACCTGCGCAAGGAGGGCTTCTCGCGCGTCCGCGTGGACGGCGAGGTCCGTGACCTGGACGAGGACATCAAGCTCGACAAGAAGTACAAGCACTCGATCGAGGTCGTCGTGGACCGCGTGGTCATTCGCGAGTCCTCGCTGGGCCGCGTTGCCGAGGCAGTCGAGACGGCCACCAGGCTGGCCTCAGGCAAGGTGGGGTTCTACCTCCTGCCGCCGCGTGACGCCCCCGAGGGGACGGAGGGCGAGCTTCTCCAATACTCCCTCGCCCTGGCCTGCCCGGAGCACGGGCACTCCATCGACGACCTGCAGTCCCGTGACTTCTCGTTCAACGCGCCCTACGGCGCCTGCCCCGACTGCGACGGCCTGGGCGTCAGGCGCGTGGTGGACGCCGAGGCCCTGATCGACGACCCGTCGCTGCCGCCCGCGGGCGGAGCCTTCGGCGGCATCTTTGGCCATTCCAACTACTACCCGCAGATCATCGCGGCGGTCGTGCGCCACATGGGCGAGGACCCCGCCACCCCGTGGGAGGGGCTCAAGCCCAAGACGCGCAAGGCCCTTCTCGACGGCCTGGGCGACACCAAGGTCGAGGTGGAGTATCACACCCGAGACGGGCGCGACACCAACTGGACCACCAAGTTCTCGGGCGTGCGCACCATCCTGTTTGACAAGTACCAGGAGACGACCTCCGAGACCATGCGCAAGCACCTGGAGCGCTACATCAGCGAGGTGCCATGCCCCACGTGCCATGGCAGGCGGCTCAAGCCCGAGTACCTGGCAGTGACCGTGGGCGACAAGAACATCATGGAGGTCTGCGACCTCAGCTGCCGGCAGGCGCTGAAGTTCTTCAAGGGGCTGCAGCTCACCGAGAGGCAGTGCCTCATCGGCGCCCCCATCGTTAAGGAGGTCATCGCCCGCCTGCAGTTCATGGTCAACGTGGGCCTTGACTACCTCACGCTCAGCCGCGCCGCCACCACGCTCTCGGGCGGAGAGGCGCAGCGCATCAGGCTCGCGACCCAGATAGGCGCCGGCCTCATGGGCGTCCTCTACATCCTGGACGAGCCCTCCATCGGGCTCCACCAGCGCGACAACGACCGACTCATCGCCACGCTCAAGCGGCTGCGCGACATGGGCAACACCGTGATCGTGGTCGAGCACGACGAGGACACCATCCGCGCCGCAGACTACGTGGTGGACATGGGCCCGGGGGCGGGCGAGATGGGCGGCACCGTGGTCGCCTGCGGCACCCCGCGGCAGATCATGGAGAACCCGGACTCCCTCACGGGCGCCTACCTCACGGGACGGCGCATGATCGCCCTGCCCGAGAGCCGCCGCAAGCCCGGCCGAGGCTGCCTCAAGGTGGTCGGCGCGCGGGCCAACAACCTCAGGAACGTCACCGTGAAGATCGAGCTGGGAACGCTCACCGTGGTCACGGGCGTCTCGGGCTCGGGCAAGTCTTCCCTGGTCACCGACACCATCGCCCCGGCGCTCACCAACGCAGTGCAGCACTCAAAGCGCATCGTGGGGCCCTATCGCCGCATCGAGGGCGTGTTTGACGAGGATGGCCGCAAGATCATCGACAAGGTCATCGACATCGACCAGAGCCCCATCGGCCGCACGCCGCGCTCCAACCCCGCGACCTACATCGGACTGTGGGACGACCTCCGCGCGCTGTTTGCCTCGACGCCCGAGAGCCGCGCCCGCGGCTACAGCGCCGGTCGCTTCTCCTTCAACGTGCCGGGCGGGCGCTGCGAGGCGTGCAAGGGCGACGGCCAGATCAAGATCGAGATGAACTTCCTACCCGACGTGTACGTGCCCTGCGAGGTGTGCCACGGCCAGCGCTACAACCGCGAGACGCTCGAGGTCACCTACCACGGCAAGAACATCAGCCAGGTGCTGGACATGACCGTGACCGAGGCGCTCGCGTTCTTCGCGAACATCCCGCGCATCAAGAACAAGCTCCAGACCCTCTACGACGTGGGCCTGGGCTACGTGCACCTGGGACAGCCCGCCACCACGCTCTCGGGCGGCGAGGCGCAGCGCGTGAAGCTTGCGAAGGAGCTGCACCGCCAGCAGACGGGCAAGACCTTCTACATCCTGGACGAGCCCACCACGGGCCTGCACTTTGAGGACGTGCGTCAGCTGGTGGACGTGCTCGAGAAGCTCGTGGATGCCGGCAACACCGTGCTGGTGATCGAGCACAACCTGGACGTGATAAAGATGGCGGACCGCATCATCGACATGGGCCCCGAGGGCGGCGAGGGCGGCGGCACGGTCGTCGCCTACGGAACGCCCGAGCAGGTGGCCAAGGTCAGCGAGTCGTACACGGGCAGATACCTTGCGCCCATCCTCGAGCGCGACCGGGCGCGCATGGCGGAGGAGAGGTAGATGACCAAGCGGGACAAGGTCCAGAAGACAAACGCCATGCGCGAGCTGGAGCGCGGGGGCGTCTCGTACGAGTGGCACGAGATGGAGGAGGACGACCTCTCGCGCGGACTGGGGCTGCGGATGGCCGAGGAGGCGGGCGAGGACCCCGACTCCTCGTTCAAGACGCTGGTGACCGTGGCGCCGTCGGGCGACCACGTGGTGTGCTGCATCCCCGTTGCGCAGGAGCTCGACTTCAAGAAGGCGGCCGCGGCGGCGGGGGAGAAGAGCCTCTCCCTCATCCCCGTTAAGGAGCTCGAGGGCCTCACGGGCTACGTGCGCGGCGGCTGCACGCCCGTGGGCATGAAGAAGGCGTTTCCCACGCTCATCGACGAGACCGCCCAGCTGTTCGACGCAATCATCATCTCGGGCGGGCGGCGTGGCCTCTCGCTCACGCTCGACCCCGTCGCGCTTCGCGACTTCCTCGGCGCCACCTTCGCTGACATCACCCGATAGAGGAGGAAGCCTTGTCTTCGGCACCCAAGCACCTCGCCGCGGGGGACGGATCGACCCCGCGCCCCAACATGGATCCCAGCCAGCGCGGAAGGCGCCTCTCGCCCGACGAGACCATGCTCTACGTGCACCTTGCCCAGGAGAGCAGGGAGGGGGCGGCTCCCGTCTCGTCCGGCACTTCGCGCGAGGTGTCGGGCGGGTCCGTCAGGGCCGGACAGGGCGACCCGTGGCTGGCAGACGACTCGCTCGCCAATATGGAGCCGATTGCCGTGGAGGACGACGCGCTTGCCGCCATCGGGACGATCGGGGCGGAGGACGGCGCGTCCCTCTCCCCTGCGGAGGGGTCCGTCGAGGCTTCCGAGAAAGAGCCCTCCGAGGAGGAGAAGGCCGCCCAGGTGGGCCGCAACACCGTCCTGATGAGCGTGCTGGTGATCATCAGCCGCCTGACCGGCTTCTTCCGCACCTGGGGACAGGCCTACGCGTTGGGCGTCACGGTCACGGCGAGCTGCTACTCGGTGGCGAACAACCTGCCCAACCAGCTCTACGAGCTCGTGGTGGGCGGCATGCTGGTGACGGCGTTCCTGCCCGTGTACCTCTCGGTCAAGAAGAGGCTTGGCACCAAGGGGGCGAGCGAGTACACCTCAAACCTCATCTCGCTCGTGGTACTCATCATGGGCGCGGTCACCATCCTGGGCTTTGTCTTTGCGGCGCAGGTGGTGTGGACGCAGTCGTTCTCGGCGAGCTCGGACTTCGACTCCAGCCTGGCAACGTACTTCTTCCGGTTCTTCGTGATCGAGGTCGTTCTGTACTCGCTCGACTCGATCTTCTCGGGCGTGCTCAACGCCGAGCGCGACTACTTCTGGAGCAGCGCCGCGCCAATCTTCAACAACTTCGTGACCACGGCGTCGTTCTTCGCGTACGCGTTCCTGGTGCCGAGCAACCCCAAGCTTGCGCTCCTCGTGCTGGCCATCGGCAACCCGCTCGGCGTTGCCATCCAGGCGGGCATCCAGATCCCCTCGCTCCGCAAGCACGGCATCCGCATCCGCTGGCACGTGGACGTGCATGACCCGGCGATCAAGGAGACCCTCTCCATCGGCATCCCGTCGCTCGTGGTCATGGTCTGCTCGTTCGTGACGGTCTCGGTCATGACCAGCTCGGCGCTCTCGGTCACCGCGGCGGGCGCCTCGGTCTCGTACTACGCGCGCCTTTGGTACACGCTGCCCTATGCCATCCTCGCGGTGCCCATCACCACCGCCATGTTCACGGAGCTCTCTGACGACGTCGCGCGTGGGGACATGGAGTCCTACCGCCGCGGCGTGTCGGCGGGCACCAGCCAGATCCTCTTCCTCATGATTCCGTTCATGATGTACCTCATCGCGTTCTCGCGCCCGCTCATCACGCTGCTTGCCGCCGGCAAGTTCACGGGCGACCAGATTGGCCTCACGGCGACGTACCTCGCGACCCTCTCGGTGTCGCTGCCCGTGTACGGCGTGTGCATGTACCTGCAAAAGGTGTGCTCGTCCCTCAGGAAGATGGGCGTGTACGCCGTGGCAAACGTGGTCGCTGCGGGCGTGCAGGTGGTGGTGTGCATGACCCTCACCCAGAGGACCGGGCTGTGGATGGTAGCGTTCTCGTCTTTCCTATACTTTGCCGCGGTCGACATCGTGACCTTCGCGATGCTGCGCGGCGAGCTCGGACACGTGGGGCTTCGCAGCATCATCGGCGCGGGGGTGCGCGCGACCCTCTACGGGCTTGCTGGGACCGCCATCGGGATGCTGATCGTGGGCCTGACGCCGCTGGGCGACTACGCGGTGACCAACTCGGTTGGCCGCGCCCTGCTCTACATCGTGGTGGGAGGGGTGCCTGCGGTTGCCGTCACCTTTGGCCTTGCGCTCGCCACCAAGGCGCCCGAGATGGGCGTCGTCCGCCGTCTTCTGAACCGGGTGCTCCACCGCGGGTAGGGGTCACCCTGACCGGACGGGGCACGTGGCACGCCTCTGGTTCGCGCATGGGTGTGAAAGGCCGGTATTCGTGTCCCAGCGGTGAGCACCGGGTCCCTGGCGGGTTTGCGGGAGGTCGAGGTGCTGAGGAAAGTCGAGTTGTGGCAATCCGCAGACCCAATCCGCCGAGGAAGGCGGAGCATTGGCAGTCGGAAGGGGACCCCGGGCTGCCAAACCTCGCGATTCCTGAGCTTCCGACAGGTCCGGATTGCCAATACTCGGCTTTCCTCGGCGGGAATCGGCGCCTCGCGCCCCCGCCAATCGCGTCGATTGCCACAACTCAAGATTCCTCAGCAGGTTGGTTGCCGGGGACGGAGCCAAAAGACTGACGAGCTCCGTGAGGGCAGGAGCGGGGCCCCGCACCCCATCGTCCTAAAGCAGTGACAGCAGCACGTACGCTAGGACTCCCGCAACGCAGCACCAGAGCATCGACTTCGTGCGCCATGCCACCAGCACCACGACGCCTCCCGCGACGAGCGGCATCAGGCCCGTCCACAGGTCAGCCGAGAACATCCCGGGGGAGAGGAGGTCGTTGGCGACGAGCGCGGCAAACGCCGCGGGTGGGATGTACCCCAGCGCGTCGACGACCCGGGGCGAGAGGGGCCGCCCCCTCAGGGCGACGACCGGCGCCACGCGGCAGAACAGGATGAAGCCGAACGAGGAGAGCCAGAGGATCATGAAGTCGCTGGTGCTCATGGGTGCCGTCATGCGCGTGACCTCCCACTCTTCCTGGCAGGTAGCGCCTGCGACGCCATTCCCGCGGCAACTCCCACCAGGGCGGCGACGGGGACCGCAATCCCCGAGACCCCCGACCACTTGCAGGCGACCACCGCCGCGACCGCCCCGACGACGGCGCAGGCGTTCCCACGGGTGTGCGGCTGGGACCAGAGCAGATAGATGAACAGCGAGGTCATGGCAAAGCCCGCGATTGCCGTGGGCACGTCCACGATGCTCCCGAGCGCCGCCCCGGCCGCGCACGAGAGCGCCCAGGTTAGCTGTACCGTCACGTTGAGCGCGAGGGCCCGGCGCGCGTCCCAATCGCCGCCGCCGGCGAGCTTTCCCAGCGTGATGCCGTACGCCTCCTCTGTGTAGCAGCAGGAGATGGCAAGGGCGTCCCTGCGACGGAATCGGGTGAGGTAGGGGGAGAGCGACGCCGAGTACAGCGCGAAGCGCGTGGATATCGCGGCGACCGAGGCCACTATCGAGGGGAGGGGAGTCCCCGCCAGCCACAGGTTGCTCATCATGAACTGGCCGCCGCCCGTGAGGAAGGTGAGCGAGAGGACGAAGTTCATCAGCGGGTCCATGCCCGCCTTGGCGGCAAGCACCCCGCAGGGCAGTCCAACCGCGACGTACGAAAGCATAACCGGCCAGGCGACCGTCAGCACGTCGCGCATGACCGCCCGTCTCTCTTCTGCCACGCTCGCTCCCTTCGGGTGAAGACGGCCCGCCCCGCGTCGCCGGACGATCCCGGTGAGCGGAGCGGGCCTCTGTCGGTGGAAAGCATGGTACACCATGGTCGGCGACGGGCGTGGTTAGGGGCGCTGGTCACGTCGCCTTCGTCGGTGCCGTTCCGCGGCCCTCTAGCGCAGGGCGCGGGTCGCGTTGAGCACGCAGAGCACCATGACCCCCACGTCGCCAAACACCGCGAGCCACATGGGCGCCAGCCCCAGCACCGCCAGGATCAGGATCGCGACCTTCACGGCGATGGCGAACACGATGTTCTGGCGGGCAATCCCAAGCGTGAGGCGGGCGATTTGGATGGCGACCGCGATCTTGGACGGCTTGTCGTCCATCAGCACGACGTCGGCCGCCTCGATCGCCGCGTCGGATCCCATCGCACCCATGGCGATGCCCACGTCGGCGCGTGCGAGCACGGGCGCGTCGTTGATGCCGTCTCCCACGAAGGCGAGGCGGGCGCCCTCGGGCTCGGTCGAGAGGAGCCTCTCCACGTTCGCTACCTTGTCCGTCGGCAGCAGCTCGGCGTGGTGCTCGTCCAGCCCCAGCTCGTCCGCGACCCTCTTCGCAACGTCCTCGCGGTCGCCGGTGAGCATCACGGTCCTGCGGACGCCCTCGCGCTTGATGGCGGCTATTGCCTCTGCGGCGTCGTCCTTCACCTCGTCGGAGATCAGCACGTGGCCTGCGTACGTTCCGTCAATCGCCACGTGGATGATGGTCCCGGTGTCGCCGCTGCACGTGGTCCACTTGGCGCCCACGGCGTCCATCAGGCGAGAGTTGCCCACGGCCACGCTCCGGCCGTTGACCTTGGCGACGATGCCCTCGCCTGCGTGCTCGACGGCATCGGTGACCTCGCAGGAGTCGTCCTCGTTGGGGTAGGCGTCGCGCAGCGCCGCGGCGATGGGGTGCGTGGAGTTGCGCTCCACGTGTGCGGCAAGGTGCAGCAGCTCGTCTGGTCCCACCAGCGAGGGGTGCACGGCGCTCACGGCGAACACGCCCCTGGTCAGGGTGCCGGTCTTGTCGAAGACGACGGTGTCCGCCTGCGCGAGCGCCTCCAGGTACGACGAGCCCTTCACGAGGATTCCCTTGCGCGATGCGCCGCCGATCCCACCAAAGAAGGTGAGGGGCACCGAGAGCACCAGCGCGCAGGGGCAGCTCACCACCAGGAAGGTCAGGGCTCGCAGAAGCCACGTGGCGAAGTTCGCCCCAAAGTCGCCCGAGACGAGCGGGGGGAGAACCGCCACGGCGATGGCCAGGTACACCACGATGGGCGTATACACCTTTGCGAAGCGGCGGATGAAGTTCTCCGACTTTGACTTGCCCTTGCTCGCGTCCTGCACCAGGTCCAGGATCTTGCTCGCAGTGGACTCGCCAAAGCTCTTGGTCACACGTGCGCGCAACACGCCCGAGACGTTGACGCAGCCAGAGACCACCTGCGAGCCCACGGTCACGTCGCGTGGCGCGCTCTCGCCGGTCAGGGCGATGGTGTTCAGGCTCGAGCTACCCTCGACCACCACGGCGTCCATGGGGACCTTCTCGCCCGGGCGAATCACGATCGTCTCTCCCACCTGGACCGTCGACGGGTCCACGGTCTTGACCGAGCCGTCGCGCTCCACGTTGGCGGTGTCGGGGCGGATGTCCATGAGCTCGGATATCGACTTGCGGCTGTTGCGCTGCGCCATGCCCTCAAAGAGCTCGCCCACCTGGAAGAACAGCATCACAAAGACGGCCTCGGCAAACTCGGGCTCGCCGCCGGGGACGAACGCGATGAGCAGCGCGCCCAGGGTCGCCACGGACATCAGGAAGTCCTCGTCAAAGGGGTGGCCGGCAAGGAGGTTCTCGCCCGCCTCGCGCAACACCTCACCGCCTGCGACGAGGTACGAGGGGAGGAAGAGGAGCAGCTGCGCCACCAGCGGAAGCTGAGTCACATGCTGGATGACCATGGCAACGACGAGCAGGATTGCCGAGGCGATGATCCGGCTCAGCGTCTCGCGCGGGTCGTCGTCATCGTCGTCGTCCCCGTCGCACTGGCAGCCGTCGCCGCAGCAGTGGCTGCTGAAGCATTCGCCCTCGCCCTCAACGGCTTCGTCGTCGCAGTGGCAGGCGTGCTCGCGCTCGTCTTCGTCGTCGTGGTGGCAGCAGCTGCATGCCATAGTGACCTCCTAATATTGAACACATGAACAAACACTCATAACTACTGGTGCATAAGCTATCAGGGGCAAGGTGGGGTGTCAAGTACGGAGGGAGCTTTGGCTGGTCGATCTTCTCGGGAAATTGAGGCGCGGAAGGGAGAGAGAAGAGCCGTCGCCTTGCCCCCGACTGGTCCCGCCGGCATCAGCGTTGACGCGCTGGTTGGAGGTCGTTGTGCCCCCCGGTTCTGGGGGTCTTGTCGTTCCGCGGAACCTCGGAGCCATTGGCCTGCGGAGCGGTTGGGGGCGCTTATTCCATCGCAAGCCGGGCGGTCATTCGAAGCCAAGGAAGGGGAGAGGGGCTGGAGCACGAGCCCCAGGTCTGCCAGGTCAACCCGGTTCCCGTCGCTGGCGTCCGCTGAGCCGCGCGCAGGGCGCGGCAGCCGTGAGCCTAGCTCAGCGTCAGAAGTTGCATCCCGCATGGGCACACGGGACGTGGTTTCCGACAAGGCTTGGGCTCTGGTGGGCCGCTAGGTTCGCGTTGCTGAGTCGCCCTCCCCGTGCGCTGCCTGGGGAAGGCGCACATCCTCGCGTCCCGATCCCCCCGGCTCGCCTGGTACATGGCATCAAGGTTCGAACCATGGAGACGAGAGTCCGACGTGAGCACTTCTTATGGGGGTTTCATCCGGGCGTCGGCCTTTGACTCCATGTTGTCTCAGGTAAAAGGACGGGAGAGGCACCGTCTCCCAACTGCTGGCAAGGGGCTCCCGATGTGAGCACTCACATCGGGAGTTTCCAGCCAGATGCCCAGTGCAGCCGCACTCCTCTTGAGTCCCTTCGTCTTGACCTGCATCGCTTCGAACCCGTGGTTCTCGCGTCGTCGCTGGACGAGGATTCTTGGAAGAAGCGCAGGAGCAGCCAGCTTGCACCGGGTGTCTGGAGTCATCTTGACTGTTGCGCCGCCGTGCCCCCACCTCTGGGCGATCGTGAAGACATGAAGGGCAACCCGATGCGTTCCGGCCCTAATCTCCGTACCCGTGATCCCCTTCTGTGAGTTCTTCCGAAGTGGCGCCATGCAAAACGAGTGCCACTTCCGATCCCTAGTGCCCCCTGCGCTTCTCTTCCATGAGCTCTTCTTAGAACCTTACCTGTGGCGGTGAGCTGGGAGCCATCGTGGGCAAGGCATGATGATTGCCCTCCCCCAGCCAGAGGAGAAACCCCGCTCCTGTCGCCCGCAAGGTGCGCCCAATGTGGCGATGACATTTCGAGCGCGTTACCTCAGCGCCGGACTGTCACCACTGGCACTTTATCGCGCTAAAGTACAACCATCACGAAGGGAGCGAGACGCCGCACGGGAAGGTCGGCGTACCGCAGCCGGGCCGTTGGGGCCCGCCAGACGAGGGGAGCAAGCGTGCTGTCAGGAACGCCCAGCGGATTCAGGGACATCCTCCCGACCGAGGCGCTCGCCCGCGAGCGCATCAGCCGAACGGTCACCGAGGGCTTCGCGTCGCATGGGTACCTCCCGGTCGAGACACCCCTCCTCGAGGACCGCGCGGTCATCGAGCGGGGCGGCCGCATACAGGACAGCCCGTTTCAGCTCTTTGACACGGACGGCAGCCTGCTCGTCCTCCGTCCCGACCTCACGCTTCCCATCGCACGCTTGGTGGCGGCCCGCGTTTCGGACGCGCAGCTGCCCGCCCGTCTGCGCTACGCGGCGCCCATCGTGCGCGAGGAGTCAGTCCTCGGCGGCCAGCCCCGTCAGTTCACGCAGCTGGGCGTCGAGCGCTTTGGCGGTGACGGCATGGAGGGCGAGGTCGAGGTCGTGACGCTGCTTGGCGAGGCCCTGCGCGCCCTCGACGTGCCCGCCTGGCGCATCGTGTGCGGCTCCGTCTCGCCCCTCAAGGCGCTGCTCGACTCGTGCACTCCAAGCGACGAGTTCCGCGAGACCGTCCAGCGCCTGGTGCACGAGTCCGACCTGGTCTCGCTCGACGAGTTCGTTGCCGCCTCTGACGTCGACCCCACCGCGGCCCGCGCGATCTGCGCCATTCCGCGCCTGGCCGGAGACGCCTCGGTCATCGACGAGCTCGACCGTCTCCTCGACGCGGCGGGCGTTACGGCGGAGAGGCGCGGCACCGCCGAGCTCCGTTCCTTCGTCCGCGGGCTGGGCGACCTCGTGGCTGAGGACCACGTGTCCTTCGACTTCAGCGTCATCAACTCCTTCGACTACTACACCGGCCTCATCTTCCGCGCCTACTGCGAGAGCTCGTCCGGCGCCCTCGCCATGGGCGGGCGCTACGACGCGGTCCTCGCCAACTTCGGTCGTCCCGGCGTGGCGTCCTGCGGCTTCGCGCTTCTCCTCGAACGCCTTCAGGAGGTCCTGGGCGAGCAGGGCGAGAGCGGCGTGGTCTCCGGCGTCGCGCCCCGTGGCCAGCGGCCGCTCAGGGTCGCCGTGCCCAAGGGCTCCCTCTTCGAGGGCTCCGTCCGCCTCCTGGAGCAGGCTGGCATGCCGGTGGACGAGCTGCGCGAGCCGGGACGCCGCCTGATCATCCCGGCGGGCGACGTGGAGTACGTGATCGTGCGCGCCCAGGACGCCCCGAGCTTCGTGGGGCACGGCGGCGCGGACTGCGGCATCTGCGGCAACGACTCGGTCATCGAGGCGGGCATCGACCTGCTGCAGCTCGTCGACCTCGGCTTTGGCCGCTGTCGCTTTGTGGTGGCGGAGCCCAGGAGCCGCGCGGGCGAGGCAGAGCGCGCCTATCAGTGGCGCGGCACCGTTCGCGTTGCCACCAAGTACCCGCGCATCACGCGCAGGTACTACGACGCCATCGGCCAGCACGCCGACATCGTGCAGCTGCACGGCAACATCGAGCTCGGGCCCATCGTGGGCATGACCGACCGCATCGTGGACATCACCGCAACGGGCACCACGCTGCGCGAGAACGACCTGGTGGTCGTAGACGACGTAATGGAATGCACCGCCCGTTTCTTCGCGAGCCCCGCCGCGTACCGCACCGACGTGCGCGTGCGCGACCTGGCCGCGAGGCTCGGGCGGATCTGCCAGAGTGAAGGGAACCAGCAATGAGAACGGTGGAGCTTAGGGGAGAGGAGCGTCTCTCCAAGAAGGACCTCGCGCGCACGGGCGCACTGCCCCGCGAGGTCATGGACAGCGCGCAGGCGATCGTGGACGACGTCCGCGAGCGCGGCGACGTCGCGGTGCGGGAGTACTGCCAGCGCTTTGACGGCGCCTGCCCCAGCGAGTTCCGCGTGCCGGACGAGGTGGTGAGGGGCGCCCTCGACATGGTCGACCCCGAGTTCCTCTCGTCGCTCCGCAAGGCGTACGACCAGATCCGCGACTTCCACGAGCGCGAGCGCGAGCAGTCGTGGTTCACGACCAAGCCCGACGGCACCATCCTGGGCGTCAAGGTGACCCCGGTCCCCTCCGTTGCCGTGTACGTGCCCGGCGGCCGCGCCCAGTACCCCTCCACCGTGCTCATGGACACGATCCCGGCCAAGGTCGCCGGCGTGCCCCGCGTGGTCATGGTGACACCGCCCCAGCGCGATGGCTCGCTCTCGGCCTACACCCTCGCCGCGGCTGCGGTCGCGGGTGTGGACGAGGTCTACGCCGTCGGAGGCGCCCAGGCCATCGGTGCCGTTGCTTACGGCACCGAGAGCATTCCCGCCGTCTCGAAGGTGGTGGGCCCCGGCAACGCCTACGTCGCCGCAGCCAAGCGCTACGTCTCGGGCGACGTGGGGATCGACATGGTCGCCGGCCCCTCCGAGGTGTGCGTGCTCGCGGATGCCACGGCCGACCCCGCTATCGTCGCAGCCGACCTCATGGCCCAGGCGGAGCACGACCCCATGGCCGCCTGCTACCTGGTCACGGACGACGCCACGCTTCCGGACCGCGTGTTCCCCGCCATCGAGGCGCTGGTCTCGCAGAGCCCGCGCGAGGAGATAACGCGCGCCTCCCTCGACGGCAAGGGCCTCTGCGTGGCATGCGACTCCCTCGATGCCGCCGTCGACGCCGTCAACCTCATCGCCCCGGAGCACCTTGAGCTCCACTGCGCCGATGCCTTCTCGCTCCTCGGCAGGATCCAGAACGCCGGTGCGATCTTCGTCGGCCCCTGGAGCTCCGAGCCCCTGGGCGACTACGTGGCGAGCCCCAACCACACGCTTCCCACGGGTGGCACCGCGCTCTTCTCCAACCCGCTCGGCGTCTACGACTTCCAGAAGCGCTCGTCGGTCATCGGCTACACCCCCGAGGGGCTGCTCGCCGACGCACCTGCCGTCCAGGCGCTCGCGCAGGCGGAGGGCCTGTGGGCGCACGCGCTCTCGGTGGGCATGCGCCGCAAACTCCTGGCGGAGGGCGGCGACAATTTCGCCGATGTAACGGAAGCCTGCGCAGATGCCATGCAGACGGCGTGGCCGCGTAAGCTGGAGGAGCCCGGCAGGCCCGTCCTCTCCGGGTACGAGTCGCGCTGACGCGGGGGAGGTCGTCCTTTGGCACAGCAGATTTCCCAGGCGGTGCGGGCGGTCATGAGGCCGTCGGCGTCGAGCCTGGAGCCCTATGACCCGTCCTTCTCGCCCTGCAGGGTCAACCTGTCGGCGAACGAGAACACCTACGGCATGCCCGCCGAGGTGCGCGACCACGTGTCGCAGGCCCTCGCCCAGGTGGCGACCAACCGCTACCCCAAGCCCATGAGCGACGAGCTCAGGGCGCAGATCGCGGAGTGGCACGGCGTCGCGCCCGAGCAGGTGATCGTGGGCAACGGGGGAGACGAGCTTCTCTTCAACCTGTTCCTGGCCTTCGGTGGCAGTGGGCACACCATGGTCGACTGCCCGCCCACGTTCTCGGTGTACCGCCTGTACGCGGAGTTGGTCGAGACCACCGTGTGCGACGTGCGGCGAAATCCGGAGGACTTCTCGATCGATCCAGACGAGCTGGTCAAGGCCGCCACGGACGCGAGCATCGTGGTCCTGACCTCGCCCAACAACCCCACGGGCAACCTCGTCCCCACCGAGCTGGTGGCGCGGGTGTGCGAGGCGTGCCCGGGTGTCGTGCTCGCGGACGAGGCCTACGGGGAGTTCTCGGCTGCGGGCTCCTCGGCCGAGCCGCTGCTGTCCAGCCACCCCAACCTCGTGGTGCTGCACACGCTGTCCAAGGCGTACTGCATGGCCGGCGCGCGCGTGGGCTACCTCCTGGGCTCGTCCTCGGTCATCGGCGCGCTCTCGGCGGTGCGGCAGCCCTACTCCGTCAACGTCCTCTCGCAGGCGGCGGCATCCGTCGTTGTAAGCGAGCGCGAGGCGTTTGAGCCCACCATCGCCCGGATCGTCTCGGAGCGCTCCCGCCTCGCGGGCGGGCTCTCGTCGCTCGAGCGCCTGGGCGTGCGCGTGTGGCCCAGCGAGGCCAACTTCCTCCTCGTGCGCATGCCGGACGCCCATCGCGTCCGCTGCCTGCTGCGCGACGAGCACTCCATCCTCGTGCGCGACTTCTCCAGCACCCCGGGGCTAAAGGACTGCCTTCGCGTCACCGTGGGCACCCCCGCCGAGAACGACGAGGTCGTCTCGGCCATATCCCAGATCCTGAGCAGGGAGGACTGATGGGCAGGACATCCACCGTATCCCGCAAGACGGGCGAGACGGACATCACGGTCACCCTCGACCTGGACGGGTCGGGACGGTGCGACATAGACACGGGCATCGGCTTCTTCGACCACATGCTGTCGGCGCTCGGGCGCCACTCGCTCATGGACCTGACCGTCCACGCCAAGGGTGACATCTGGGTGGACGACCACCACACGGTCGAGGACGTGGGGATCGTGATGGGGCAGGCCATCCGCCAGGCGCTGGGCGACAAGAGCGGCATCGCGCGCTTCTCCCAGGCGATCGTCCCCATGGACGAGGCGCTGGTGCTCGCCGCCATCGACGTGAGCGGGCGCGGGGAGCTGTACTGGGACGTCCCCATTGGCCCCGACAAGGTGGGGACCTTCGACACCGAGCTGGGCCACGAGTTCTTCCAGGGGCTCGCTCGCGACGCCGGCATCACGCTGCATCTGCGCGAGCTGGCGGGCGAGAACGCCCATCACATCCTGGAGTGCGCGTTCAAGGCCGCCGCGCGCGCCCTCAGGCAGGCCGTCGAGCCCGACCCGCGCGTGAGCGGCATCCCATCGACCAAGGGGAGCCTGTGATGAGTGCCGGCGACATCGTCGTGGTTGACTACCACAAGGGGAACCTGCAGAGCGTCGTCCGCGGCATCAACGCCGTGGGAGGGAGCGCGACTGTCACAGACGACCCGCGGGCCATCTCCGAGGCTTCGGGCGTCGTGCTCCCGGGCGTCGGCGCCTTCGAGGACGCCATGGCCTTCCTCCGCCAGAGCGGTCAGGCCGACGCAATCGTCGGCTCCATCCGCCGTGGCGTTCCGTTCCTGGGCATCTGCCTTGGCCTTCACCTGCTTTTTGAGCGGGGGGACGAGCGCAGCGCCACTCCCGGCAAGTCGTTCGAGGGCAAGTGGGTCCCCGGACTGGGCGTGCTCAGCGGCTCGGTGACGCGCCTTGAGTCGACGAGGCTCAAGGTCCCGCACGTGGGCTGGGACCAGGCCTACCTCACCCAGGTGGGCGAGAGGTGCCCGCTCCTGGTGGACGTGCCCCAGGGCGCCAACGTGTACTTCACGCACTCCTACGCCGTCTCGGACGACGTGGACGACGACATCGTTGCGGCGCGCACCCACTACGTGCGCAGCTTCGCCTCGTGCGTGTGGCGCGACAACGTGTACGGGGTCCAGTTCCACCCCGAGAAGTCCTCGGGAACGGGCGGCAGGATCCTCTCAAACTTCGTGCGCGTGGTGAGGGGATAGCGATGGTCCTACTCCCGGCGATAGACCTGGTGGCGGGCAAGGTCGTTCGTCTCTCCCGTGGCGATCGCTCCAAGATGGACGTGTACTCCGACGACCCGGTGGCGGTGGCGCGCGACTTTGCCGCGAGTGGGGCCACGTGGGTGCACGTGGTGGATCTCTCGGCGGCGTTTGGCGAGGACGAGCGGGCGCTCGAGGCCAACCGTCGTGCCATCTCGGCCATCTGCGCGCTCGGCGACCTCAGGGTCGACACGGGTGGCGGAGTGCGGTCCATGGAAGCCATCGAGCGCCTTGCGCAGGTGGGCGCAACCCGCATCGCCGTGGGGACGGCACTCGTTCGCGACGCCGACTTCGCCCGCGAGGCGGCACGGCGCTACGGGTCGCTCCTGGCGGCAGACGTTGCGGGCCGTGACGGCATGGTCCGCGTGAACGGCTGGCGAGAGGGAGTCGGCCTCAGGGTGGACGAGCTCGTCTCGTCGCTCGCGGCCATGGGCTACCGGCACCTGGTCTACACCGACGTCGCCCGCGACGGCATGCAGTCGGGCATCGACGACCAGGCATACCGGCACGTCGCCCAGGTGGCGGGCTTCCCCGTGGTCGCCTCGGGCGGCATCGCGTCGATCGACGACGTGCGCCGGCTCGCTGGTCTGGGGAGCGACGTGGTGGAGGGCGCGATTACCGGACGTGCCATCTACGAGGGGAGCCTTTCGCTGCGCGAGGCGCTTGCCGCCGCTGCGGGCGAGGGTGATTTCGTGACCAAGGGAGAAGCGCATGCTGACTAAGCGCGTCATCCCCTGCCTGGACGTGAAGGACGGCAGGGTCGTGAAGGGCGTCAACTTTGTGGGGCTCCGCGACGCCGGGGACCCCGTGGAGCTTGCGGCGGCGTACGACCGCGAGGGCGCCGACGAGGTCGTGTTCCTGGACATCACGGCGACCTCCGACGACAGGGACACCACCGTGGAGCTCGCCTCGCGCGCCGCCGAGGAGGTCCGCATCCCGTACTGCGTGGGTGGCGGCATGCGCACCGTGGCGGACATGAGGCGCATGATAGCCGCGGGCGCCGACAAGGTCTCGGTCAACTCCGCTGCGGTGAGAGACCCGTCGCTCATCACCTCCGCGGCGGACGCCTTTGGCAGCCAGGCGGTCGTCGTCGCAATCGACGCGCGTCACGTGGGACCCGGCGACAAGTGGGAGGTCTACACCGCGGGTGGCCGCACTCCCACGGGCATCGACGCGGTGGAGTGGGCCGAGGAGGCCGCGCGTCACGGTGCGGGCGAGATTCTCCTCACCAGCATGGACCGCGACGGCACAAAGGACGGCTTCGACATCCCCCTCACCAGGGCGGTCGCCCGTGCCGTGCCCATCCCCGTGATTGCCTCGGGCGGCGTGGGCTGCCTGGAGCACTTTGCCGAGGGCATCGTGGACGGCGAGGCAGACGCCGTCCTCGCCGCGAGCGTGTTCCACTTTGGCACGTACACCATCCGCCAGGTCAAGGAGTACATGGCCTCGCAGGGCATCGCCGTGCGTCTGGACTTCTAGGCTTGTCTCCCCGCGAATGAACTCCCGTCTCCTGCGGTAGGAATCCCCTGGCGTCGCATTTGGCGCCAGGGGATTCTTAGTCGAATGGAAGTGGTTCTCGTGGGGGAGAAGATCGGTTTCATCGGGCTTGGCAACATGGGAAGGCCGATGGCGACCAACCTCGTGCGTGCGGGATACGACCTCATGGTGGGCGACCTCAACCGGGAAGCCGTCGACGCGCTGGTCGCCGAGGGTGCGCAGACGGGCACCAACGACCAGATCGCCGCGTGGGCGGACGTCCTGGTGACGATGCTTCCCAACGGTCCAGTGGTCCAGTCGGTCCTCTTCGGTGCGCCTGGGGCGACGTCCGTCGAGCCCGGCACGGTCGCCGCATCGCTGCGGAAGGGTGCGCTGGTCTGCGACATGAGCTCGGTCAAGCCGTCGGAGTCCCGTGCCTGCGCGCGTCTCCTCGGCGCGGTCGGCGTGGGTTTTGTGGACGCCCCCGTCTCCGGCGGACAGAAGGGTGCCGAGGAGGGCAGGCTCGCAATCATGTGCGGTGGGAGCCAGCCAGACTTCGACCGCGTGTCTCCCATGCTCGACGTGATGGGCGCCTCCGCCAGGCTCATCGGACCCGTTGGCTCGGGCAGCGTCGCCAAGCTCGTCAACCAGATGATCGTCGCCAACACCACCGCGGTCGTGTGCGAGGCGTTCACGTTCGCTCGCAAGGAGGGTGTGGACCCCAAGACCGTCTTCGAGGCGATTCGAGGCGGAGCGGCCGGCTCTGCGGTGCTCGACATGAAGCTTCCCCAGATGCTCGCGCACGACTTCACGCCGCCCAGCGCTGCGACGAGCATCCTCCACAAGGACGTGGCGAACTGCCTGGCCGCCGCGCACGAGGCGGACTCTCCCGTGCCGTACACCGCCCAGGCGTACGAGATCCTCCAGGCGATGAGGGCAAACGGGCTCATGGACCAGGACTTCGCCTCGATGGTGACCTACTTCGAGCGACTGGCTGACTGCACGCTCTAGGGGACGCCGGGGAATCCGTGGGCCATTGCCGCCCCACGTGACCCTGGAGACCCCGGCCGCTTAGAAAAACCGGTGCCCGTGCGAATCCCGAGACATGCCTGCTTAGCTTTCTCGGGCTTCGCACGAATCCCCAACATTCCATGCTTAGCGATGCTAGCCCTCGTGTGAGTTGCGCGGCGGTAATCCACACGAGGGGTAGCATCGCTAAGCGCGCGGGAATCAAATCCACACGAGGGCTAGCACCGCTAAGCATCCCGGGGCGGAATCCGCATGGGAGCAGTGACTCTCCGTGCGCGTCTCGACGGCGGCGAATGAGCGGTTACCCCCAGCCAAAAGGCACCCTCCGTCGTCCCTCCCTAGCCGCTCTTCCCTCTCCCGCGGAACTTTTGGAGTCTGCTTCGCCGCACCCCCGGGCGGCTCCGCGACAGCCCGACATCCCACGCCCCCACGTCGGCGCGCGTGTTTCCCAGCCCTGCGACACCCCGGCATCCGCCCATACCCCGCCCCCAAGCCGCCTTCCGTTTCCAGTTGATGCGTCCTGTCGTGCCCGGCACTGTAGTGTAGTAAAGTGAGCGCGAACGCAAGGCGTCCAGGGGAGGTTGGCACACATGGCGGAGTCGCGGCAGGGGGGATCCCCCTCCACGTATGCGGGCGAGTCGCTGCAGCAGGTCACGGCAGGCGAGACGAGCATCAGGTACGACGAGCGCGGGCTCGTCCCGGTGGTGGTTCAGCAGGTTGGCACCGGCGAGGTCCTGATGGTCGCGTGGGCAAACGACGAGGCCGTGCGCCTGACCTTCTCCACCGGCACCAGCTGGTTCTGGTCGCGCTCCCGCCGGGAGCTGTGGAACAAGGGCGCCACCAGCGGCAACATGCAGCAGGTGCGTCGCGTGCTCGTCGACTGCGACGCCGACACGCTGCTGTACGAGGTGGACTCGCCCGGCCCGGCGTGCCACACGGGAAAGAGGAGCTGCTTCTTCCGCCAGCTCACGGCGGAGGACGACGCAAAGGGGGAGTGCTAGATGGGTGTGAGGACCGCCAACGTTCAGGACGGCGACATGGGAGAGACGCTCGCGAGCCTGGCCCAGACCATCCACGGCCGCTGGGATCACGACCCCGCCGAGTCGTACACCGCGCGTCTGCTCAACGGCGAGGAGGACGAGCTCCTGAAGAAGCTCGCCGAGGAGGCCAGCGAGGTCATCATGGCCTGCAAGGACGACGACCACGACCACATTCGCTACGAGGCCGGCGACCTCGTGTACCACCTGCTGGTGACGCTCGAGCGCTACGGCGTCACGCTGCCCGAGCTGGCGGGTGAGCTCAACGCCAGGATGAGGTAGCCCCAGCCGCGTGGCCCCGTCCCTCTCGCCTGCCGGGAATGTCTGCGTCGTGTGGCGGGCCCAAGGTTGCCATACACTGTTGAGCGTCTTTTTCGCAGCCAACACCATGGGGGCGTCCAACCTATGTCAAAGAGTCCCGCGGCAGCTTCTATCAACAGCCTGGACGATGTTAAGGAGAAGCTCGTTCCCGTCGTCCTTGGGGGAGACATACTCGGCTACTCGTACGTGAGGGAGTTCCACCGGGTGTACGGGATCAACTCGATCCTGCTCGCCACAGCGGACGTGAAGGCGGCCTCGTCGAGCCGCTTCTGCGACTACCGGGTGGTCAAGGGGGTCGACCAGGAGGAGTCCCTCATCAGCTACCTCATGGACCTGGGAGACGAGCTCGCCGCAAAGGGCAAGGTGGGCATCCTCGTGGGCTCCGGCGACTGGTACGCCCGCATCTTCTCGCAGAACAAGGCAAAGCTCGAGCACCGCTTCGTGGTGCCCTACATCGACTTCGACCTCCTCGACCAGATCACCCAGAAGGAGCGCTTCTACTCCATCTGCGAGGAGCTGGGCATCGACTACCCCAAGACCTGGCTGTTCGACTGCGCCGACCGCGACGCCACCATCGACGCGGACCAGTTTGACTACCCGCTCATCGCCAAGCCGTCCAACTCGGCGCGCTACCACTACGCGGAGTTCCCGGGCAAGAAGAAGATCTTCGAGGTCCAGACGCCGGACGAGCTGCGCACCATCTACCACAACCTGCAGGAGTCCAGCTACGACCGCGAGCTCATCGTGCAGGAGTTCATCCCCGGCGAGGACGACGGCCTGCGCTCCGTCACCACCTTCAGCGACGACGAGGGCAACCTGCGCGTGAGCTGCATGGGCCAGGTCGTGCTGCAGGACCACGCCCCCTCGGCCATCGGCAACCCCGTGGTCATACGTGACGCCCGCGTGGAGTCCGTGGTGGAGCAGGCCGCGCGCTTCCTCAAGCACGTGGGCTACCACGGCTTTGCCAACTTCGACGTCAAGTATGACCCGCGCGACGGCTCGTACCGCTTCTTCGAGGTCAACACGCGCCCCGGCCGCAACACGTTCTACCTCAGCCTGGCAGGTGTGCCGTTCGTGAGCCTGTTCGTGGAGGACTACGTGCTGGGGCACCAGATTCCCGTCACCGTGGCGGGCGACCCCTTCCTGTATGCGTGCGTGCCGCCCACCGTGGTGCGCCGCACGGTCAAGGACCCCGCCCTGCGCGACGACGTCCTGGCGCGCTACCGCAGCGGCATGGCACAGTTCCCGCTGTTCTACGAAGCGGATTCGCTCAGCCACTGGTTCTGGGCCGAGGTCACCTACTACCACCAGATCCAGAAGTTCAAGAAGTACGTGTGGGACACCGGTGGCAGGCAGGCAGATGCGGACTAGCCCAGACCACGGCGACCCCTCTCGGGAGGATGGCCCGAGCGAGGGCGGCGCGCGCGATGCCGGCGAGGTTGCCAGCAGGCGAGAGGGGACGTCTCTCTCGCCTGACGACGGAGTCGCCAAGGCCGTGACGCCCCCGTACAGTGCGGCGGGCGCCCCCGTTGCCCCAGCGCACCTTCCCTCGATCGCCGAGCAGGTGAACCGGGTTCCCACCGAGCCCGGTTGCTACCTGTGGAAGGACGCCAAGGGCGAGGTCATCTACGTGGGCAAGGCCAAGAACCTGCGTGCCCGCATGCGGCAGTACGTCACGCTGCAGGACGACCGCGCCAAGATTCCCCTGATGATGCAGGTCGTGCGGGGGTTCGACTACGTGGTGGTGGGCTCGGAGCACGAGGCGCTGGTGCTGGAGCGCAACCTCATCGCACAGTACCACCCCTACTTCAACGTCGACTTCAAGGATGACAAGAGCTACCCCTACATCGCCGTCACCGAGTCGGACGTGTACCCCGCCATCAAGTACACTCGCGAGCGTCACCGCAAGGGCACCAGGTACTTTGGCCCCTACACCGATGCCAAGGCGGCGCGCGAGACCATCGACACCCTCCGCAAGGCGGTCCCCATCTGCATAGGCACCTGCGCCGAGTGGAAGCGCGCACGGCGTTATCTCAACAGCCACCCCGACGACGTCCCGGTGGCCAACATGATGCTGGCCAAGCGTGGCCGCCCGTGCTTCGACTACCACGTGGGGCGCGGTCCCGGCGTGTGCTGCGGCGAGATCGACACCGTGGAGTACGCCCGTCACGTTGATCAGGTCGAGAAGTTCCTGGGCGGCAAGCGCTCGCAGATCGTGGACGAGCTCCAGGACCAGATGCGCGAGGCCGCCCAGAACCTGGAGTTTGAGCGCGCGGGGCGCATCAAGCGGCGCCTCGACGTGATCGCCGGGCTGGACGACCGCCAGGAGGTCATGTTCTCGTCCGACGTGAGCATCGACCTCATCGGCTTCTACCGCGAGGAGACCATCAGCGCCGCGTGTGTGTTCGTGGTGCGCGAGGGGCGGACCATCCGCTCCAGCGAGTTCGTGCTCAACAAGGGCATGGATGTGGACCGCGTGGAGCTGGCGGAGGGCTTCCTCAAGCGCTACTACGACGAGACCGCCGACGTCCCCCAGGAGGTCGACCTGGCGTGCGAGCTTCCCGACGAGCCTCTCCTCGAGGAGTGGCTGGGCGAGAAGCGCGGACACGTGTGCCGCATCCACCATCCCGTGCGGGGCGAGAAGGCACACCTCCTCAAGATGACCGAGAGCAACGCCCGGCACGCGCTCAACCGCTACATGGTGCGCACGGGGTACGCCGACGACCGCACCAACCAGGCACTGCTGCAGCTGGAGAGCGCGCTCGCCCTGGACCGCCCACCGCTGCGCATCGAGTGCTTTGACATCTCCACGCTGCATGGCACGTTCACGGTCGCGTCCATGGTCGTGTTCACCAACGGCCGCCCCGACAAGGGGCAGTACCGCCGCTTCAAGATCCGTGCCGAGCTGGACGAGGCAAACGACTTCCAGAGCATGGAGGAGGTCCTGGGCCGTCGCTACGGGGAGAAGAACATGGCAGACGAGCGCTTTGCCGAGCGCGCGCCCGACCTGCTCGTGGTCGACGGCGGAAAGCCGCAGCTCACGGCAGCCATGAACCAGCTCTCGGCGTTGGGGCTCAACATCCCCGTGTGCGGACTCGCCAAGTCAGACGAGGAGGTGTTCGTCCCCTGGGACGAGACCCCGGTGGTCCTGCCGTCGGGGTCCGCCTCGCTCTACCTCATCAAGCAGGTGCGCGACGAGTCGCACCGCTTTGCCATCACCTTCCACCGCGAGCTGCGCACCAAGGCACAGTCCGTCTCGATCCTGGACGAGGTCGACGGGGTGGGGCCAAAGCGCAAGCGCGCCATCATGCGTGCGTTTGGCTCCATGAAGCGGCTGCGCGCGGCGACCGAGGAGCAGATCGCCGCCGTCAAGGGGGTTCCGCCCGAGGTCGCGCGCGCCGTGTGGGAGACCCTGCGTGCCTGGGACGACGAGGCCGCGGGCGTCGCCGCTGCCGCCGCGGGTGACGGCGGATTCGACGAGCACAAGGGGAGAAGTGCTGGCGTGCCAGCCGACGCCGATCCCGCTGGCAGCGCCGGTTCCGATGCCGTGACGTCTGCCGGTGACGGCGCGCCCGACGGCAACCCTGGGGCGGGCGTCGCCGACTAGCCCCGCTGGTAGCCTCGAGGAAGGGCACCTCGCCTCCCCTCACGTGGGAGGGCTTCCTTGTCAAAGAAGGGGGAGGGCCTCCCGGCACGCGCGAGTCTTGGCCAGTGTGCAAGCCTCCCTCACCGGTGATCGCCGTTGCCCGCCCGGTAATCCCCTGCTGTCACTTCTCCGAGGGCTTTCTGCACGGTAGCGGGTCCCCTTTCCTGGGGGAGACCCTAACTCCTTGCGGACGCCTGTCGGAAAGTTCCCCGCGTGTGTACACACGCGACGCGATTTTGGACAGAGTGGCCTTCCGTCGTAGACTTTCCCCAGTTGTCATCCAATCAAGTTTCTAACTTTGGCAGAAAGTCCTTCGCGTGTGTACACACACGACGCGGTTTCTGCCATTCGGGCACTCGAGATGGGGCCGATTGTCAGAAAGTCCCTCGCGTGTGTACACATGTGACGCAGTTTCTGCCAGCGGAGTTTGCCCGACCGGCATTTCCACAGGTCGCATGACATCAATATTCGAATGAAGTCAGGAACTCGCCCGCGTGAGCGCTCACGTCGGGAGTTTGCTGCCACTAAAGGGGAACTGGCTCCACCTCAGTCCATCCCGAGGCTGCCTCGACGTTCGCCATGAACATCGCCTCAAATGAGTGGGCACATTTTTCTGCGAATCGATTTCTCTGAGCACTTTCTGACGCCATCAAAGTCAGGGTCACCCATCCCTTGAGGATTGACCTCTCTGCCCTTCCCTTCTCTGAGTCCTTTCCTACGTAGCCCTTCGCGTCGGGTTACCCTCTTGCCCCCTTCTCGGAGCTCTTTCGGATGGCCCGTAACCACGGTCCCTCCCAATGCCGGCGGGATCGCTCGCTGCCGTGGTGGCGGCTCTTCTCTCCTACCACTAACGGCCTCTCTCTGACTAGAAATGACGTGAAGTGATTGAAAGAGGTTGCAAACACGCAAAAACGCGCAATAATGAGCATAACAGCGCACAGGGTTTCGCAGTCAGGTGCCACCAGCACCGCAAGAACCCATCAAACACAGGAGGACACAATGGCAGCAGACAAGACGCCCGCAGGTCCCATTGACGCGGCGGCAGCCGCAAAGGCGGCGTTCTCCGCAGTGGAGGGCAAGCCGTTCCCCAACGACATCTTCGCCGCCCCGCAGCTCCGCTGGGCGGTCATCGGGTGCGGGGTCATCGCCAACCAGATGGCGATCTCGCTTTCGCTCGCAGGTCGCCACCTGCATGGCGTCGCCAACCGCACGCACGACAAGGCCGTCACGTTTGCCCAGCGCCATGGCGTCGAGCGCGTGTACGACTCCATCGAGGACCTCTACGCCGACCCCGAGGTCGACGCAGTGTACATCACGACCCCGCACAACACCCACATCCGCTACCTCCGCGGTGCCCTCGCCGCCGGCAAGCACGTGCTGTGCGAGAAGTCCATCACGCTCAACTCGCAGGAGCTCGACGAGGCGCGCGCCCTTGCAGACCAGCACGGCGTCATCCTCATGGACGCCACGACCATCCTGCACATGCCCCTGTACCAGGAGCTGCTGCGTCGCGCCAAGGCAGGGGAGTTCGGTCCCCTCAACCTGGCGCAGCTCAACTTTGGCAGCTACAAGGAGTACGGCGACCTCACCAACCGCTTCTACAACCCCAAGCTCGCCGGTGGCGCCATGCTCGACATCGGCGTCTACGCCTTATCCCTCATGAGGCTGTTCATGGTGAGCCAGCCCAACCAGGTCGTCTCGCTCGCCAACCTCGCCTCCACGGGGGTCGACCAGACGAGCGGCATCGTCTGCCGCAACGAGCAGGGGCAGCTCGGCGTCCTCTCGCTCTCGCTCCACTCCAAGCAGCCCAAGCGTGCGGTGCTGAGCTTTGACAGGTGCTACGTCGAGGTCATGGACTATCCCCGCGCCGACCACGCGACCATCGTGTGGACCGCGGACGGCAGCCGTGAGGAGGTCCACGCCGGGATCGAGGGCTACGCTCTGTGCTACGAGATGGCCGACCTCGAGCGCGCGGTTGCGGGCGACGAGCGGGCGGCATCTCTCATCGACTACGCCGCCGACGTCATGGACCTCATGACCAGCCTCAGGCGCGAGTGGGGCGTCACCTACCCCGAGGAGCGCTAGGTGCTCGCGCAGGAGCGCCTGTCCCGCATCGTCCGCATGGTGGGGGAGAGGGGCACGGCCACCGTGTCGGACCTCGCCCAGGCCACGGGTGCGTCGGAATCCACCATCCGTCGCGACCTCGACCGCCTGCACGAGGCGAACCGGCTGGTCAAGGTGCACGGTGGCGCCATGGCCATGGAGGCAGCCCACCTCACGCGCGACCTCACGCTCGCAGAGCGCCACGGCCTTCACGCGGGGGAGAAGCTCGCGATCGCCCGGCACGCGGCATCTCTCGTCGGTCCCGACGACTTCGTGTACCTGGACTGCGGCTCCACGGTCGAGCGGCTGGTCGACCAGCTCTCCCCCTCGTGCGGGGCGACCTTCGCCACCAACTCGGTGGAGCATGCCATGAGGCTTGCGGCAAAGGGGCTCGCGGTCATCGTCCTGGGGGGCAGGCTCACGAGCGCGACGGCGGCGCTGACCGGTCCCGACACCCTGGAGGCGGTCGCGCGCTACCACTTCACGCTCGGCTTCTGGGGTTCCAACGGCATCACGGAGGAGTGCGGCTACACCGTGCAGGACCGGGACGAGGCCGCCGTGAAATCCGCTGCGCTCGCCCACTGCGCCCGCGGCTTCGTCCTGGCGGACGCCAGCAAGCTGGGCCGCACGAGCCTGATCACCTACGCCCGTCTCGACGAGGCGACCCTCGTCACCGCCGGGCAGGTTCCCGACGAATGGGCGCAGCTCGACAACGTGACCGTGGTCGGCCAGCCCAAACCACCAGCAACAAGCAGACCACAACAGCATCGCAGGGAGAACGGGACCAGCACGAGCCGGCTCACCCTGCAGCCTACCTCGGCATCAAGGACGCGGGCCCTGGCCCGTGCCCTAGGGAGCGTCTGTAACGCGAGGCCAGGAAACCTCGCCAAAGAGAGAGGAGCACGACCATGGTAGAGACCGGAACCAGTGGGGGCGAGGGCTACGACGTAGTGGCCATCACCGCCTGCCCGACCGGCATCGCCCACACCTTCATGGCGGCGGAGGCGCTGCAGAAGAAGGCTGCCGAGATGGGCGTTCGCATCAAGGTCGAGACCCAGGGATCGGGCGGCGCCCAGAACGTCATCACCGCCCAGGACCTCGAGGGCGTGAGGGGCGTCATCATCGCGGCCGACAAGAACGTCGAGCTCGACCGCTTCGAGGGCCTTCCCGTCTACAGCTGCGCGGTCTCCAAGGGCATCAGCGACCCCGAGGGCCTCATCAACATCATCCTGGAGGGCAAGGCGCCCGTCTATGGCACAAGGGCGGCCCAGGGCACCGCGAAGGCCACGAAGGAGGTCACCGCTCAAGGGGAGAGCGCCGGCCACAAGATTTACAAGCACCTCATGAACGGCGTCAGCCACATGCTCCCGTTCGTCGTGGGCGGCGGCATCCTCATGGCCCTCTCGTTCCTGCTCGACCAGCCGGGACTCGGCACCAGCGCCTACGGTCACAGCACCCCGGTGGCGGCGTTCTTCAACCTCGCCGGCAACCAGGCGTTCAACTTCATGCTCCCCATCCTCGCCGGCTACATCGCCATGTCCATCGCCGACAGGCCCGGCCTCGCCCCCGGCTTCGTGGGCGGCTGGATCGCCAAGCAGGGCTTCACCTTCGCCTACCTCGGCACGGCCATGGATTCCGACGCCCAAGCCCAGCTCGTCTCCGCGGGCTTCCTCGGCGCGCTGCTTGCAGGATTCGTCGCCGGTTACGTGGTTGTCGGCCTGAAGAGGCTGTTCTCGCACCTGCCCGAGTCCATCGAGGGCATCAAGCCCATCCTGCTCTTCCCGCTGCTGGGCATCTTCCTCACGAGCCTCATCATGATGGCCATCAACCCGGTCATGGCCCTGATCAACCAGGCTCTCACGGGCATGCTCAATGGCATGAGCGGCACTAGCATGGTGCTCCTGGGCATCCTCGTCGCCGGCATGCAGGCAACCGACATGGGCGGCCCCATCAACAAGGCTGCTTACGTCTTCGGCACCGCGGCGCTCACCGAGCAGACCCTCCAGGGCAACATGATCATGGCCGCCGTCATGGCGGGCGGCATGGTGCCTCCCCTGGCAATCGCCCTCTCCACCACCTTCTTCAAGAACCGTTGGACCCCCTCCGAGCGCAAGAGCGGCGTCGTCAACTACATCATGGGGCTCTCCTTCATCACCGAGGGCGCCATCCCCTACGCCGCCGCCGACCCGCTACGTGTGATTCCCGCCTGCATCGCGGGCTCTGCCACCGCCGGCGGGCTCTCCATGGCCTTCGGCTGCGCGTCCCCCGCACCCCACGGCGGCGCCTGGGTCATCGCGGTCATCACCAACCCCGTGCTCTACCTCGTGGCCCTCGCCGCGGGAGCCATCGTGGGCTGCCTGGTGCTCTCGGCGCTCAAGAAGCCCCTTCCGCCCGAGGAGAGCGGCCTCGAGAAGTAGGGCGCCTCTCTCACCTTCGCCACCGACCTCCCACTCCTCTCCCTGATCCCGCGGCGGCTGCGCACCTTCCCCATGCGCGGGCGTCCGCGGGGCAGGGGAGAGGAACGAACGAGAGGCCCTTCGACCGGGACCCCAGGCGTGCCCATGCGCCCGAGGTCCCGGTCGTCTCATGCGGGGCCTCGCCCTCCTCGCCCGCCAGAGGGCAGCACCACCCTCCGGGACGTGACCCCTGCAAGGCCGGCCTCCTGGCAGGCCGTGCCAAGGGGCACCCCCTCCAGGGGGCGTGTGCCTTGCGCGCATCCTCGGCCGGCCCCCGGCCCATGAAATGCCAGGGGAGAGACATGCGCCACGCGCTCCCGGTGCGCAGCCGCGCATGCGTCCGCCCTATACTGGGTAGACGCCCACAAGGGGGAGGAACATGACTGCACAGAGCGCCAACCAGAGCATGAGAAAGGCCGCGGAGAACGACCGGGTCCCAGACATCGTGATCATCACGGGGATGTCGGGCAGCGGACGGACTCAGGCCATGCACGTCTTCGAGGACATGGGCTACTACTGCATCGACAACCTCCCGCCGCGCCTGATCTACGATCTCGCCAAGGTCGTGGGCATCAACTCCAACGTGGGGCGCCACCTCGCCGTCACCTGCGACCTCAGGAGCCAGGGCCTGTTCGACGAGATGAGCGATGCCATCCAGCAGCTCAAGGACCACGAGCTCACGGTGAAGATCCTCTTCCTCGACGCCTCTGACGACGTCCTGCGCCGCCGCTACGACGAGACGCGCCGCCGCCACCCCATCGCGCACCCCGGGGAGTCGCTGCCAGATGCCATCGCGCGCGAGCGCCGCATCCTGGCACCGGTGCGCGACCATGCCGACCTGGTCATCGACACCAGTCGGCTGCGCACCAACGCCCTGCGCAGCCGCATTCGGCGCAGCTTCTCGGAGCTGTCTGACCAGCAGCTGATGGACGTCAACGTGTTCAGCTTTGGCTTCAAGCACGGCATGCCCGTTGAGGCCGACCTCATGATCGACGTGCGCTTTCTCCCCAACCCGTTCTACGACCCCGAGATGCGCACCCTCACGGGCAACGACCCCAAGGTGCGCGACTACGTGCTTGGCAACAAGGTCACCGTCGAGTTCCTCAAGGCCTGGTACAACCTGCTCGACATCGTGATGCCCGGCTACATCGCCGAGGGAAAGTCGCAGCTCTCCATCGCGGTGGGGTGCACGGGTGGGCAGCACCGCAGTGTCGCGATCGCCAACGCAACGGCGGAGCGCCTCACCAGGCAGGGGTACCACGTGCACCTCTCGCATCGTGACCTGCCGCTCGCCAACGTCACGACCGGATAGCGGGTAGCCATGTCGTTCACCGCCCAGGTAAAGGACGAGCTGTCTCGCGTGGAGGGGGAGTGTCCGCTCTGCGCGTACGCCCAGCTATCAGCCATCACGCGCATCTGCGGGACCCTCTCGTTCAGGGGGCCCGGCCGCTACTCCATCAAGGTCTCCACCGAGACGGGAGCCGTGGCGCGCACCATGATCAAGCTCACGCACGAGCTCTTCGACCTCGAGACGCCGCTCACCGTGCGCCACTCCAACCTGCACAAGACGCGCAACTACCTCATCGAGATACCCGAGCAGGACGAGCTCGAGGCCGACCTGGTGAGGCTGGGGATCCTCGTCCCCGGTCATGGTCTGTCTTCCGGAATCCCGCGCGAGCTGCTGGGCAGGGAGTGCTGTCGTCGCGCCTTCGTCCGAGGTGCGTTCATGGCGGGAGGCTTCATCGCCGACCCCAGGGGCGACTTCCACCTCGAGATCGCGGTGACGGGGGAGGAGTACGCCCACGGCCTCATGGACGTGCTTGCCAACATGGGGGTCTCCGCCCGTCTCAACCGCAGGCGCGGGACCTTTGCCATCTACCTCAAGAGCTTTGACGAGATCGTGCGCCTCATCCAGGCGATGGGGGGACGCCGCTCGGCCCTGGCGGTCGAGAGCGTCCGGCGCATGAAGTCGCTCAAGAACGACGTCAACCGCAGGGTCAACGCCGAGATGGCCAACCAGGCGCGCTCCACCGGCGCGGCGGCCGACCAGCTCGCCCTCATCGACCGGGCGGAGCGCGAGCTGGGGCTCCGCTCCCTCCCTCCTGCCGTCCGCGAGTTCTGCGAGCTCAGGCGTGCCCATCCCGAGCTCTCGCTCTCCGCACTGGGCGAGATGTGCGATCCCCCCGCGTCAAAGTCGGCGATGTACCACCGGGTGCTGCGTCTCGAGGCCCTTGTATCAAGTCCCAGGGACGAATAGCGGCGATGTGCCCCCCTCATATGCTCCAAAAGGGGAAAAACATCACGAATACTGCAGAAACGTGGCGTGGAACCTACCGCTTGCGGAGAAAACTGGTCATCCTACAGATTGATTAGCAAAAGATGTACATCTCCTCTCCGCAAAACAAAATTTGTCATAGGACGCCGTTCATGCGTAGCGAAGGCATAAATGGGGATAATATGAGTGGTGTGTCGCTTAGTCTTTGGTCGAGCTGGGGATAGGCCCTGGTCGGCCACGCGAAAGGAGACAGCATGGCAGTAAAGGTTGCTATCAACGGCTTTGGCCGCATCGGTCGTCTGGCATTCCGTCAGATGTTCGCACACGAGGGCTCCGAGATCGTCGCCATCAACGACCTCACCTCGCCGGACATGCTCGCCTACCTGCTCAAGTACGACTCGACCCATGGCAACTACGCTCGCGATCACAAGGTCGAGGCCACCGATCACTCCATCATCGTCGATGGCAAGGAGATTACCATTTACAAGGAGCCCGACGCCTCCAAGCTCCCCTGGGGCGAGCTCGGCGTTGACGTCGTCCTCGAGTGCACCGGGTTCTACACCTCCAAGGCCAAGGCCCAGGCTCACATCGACGCCGGCGCCAAGAAGGTCGTCATCTCCGCTCCTGCGGGCAAGGATCTCAAGACCATCGTCTACAACGTCAACCACGAGACGCTGACGGCCGAGGACAACATCATCTCCGCTGCCTCCTGCACCACCAACTGCCTCGCCCCCATGGCCAAGGGCCTCAACGATGCGTTCCCCATCCAGTCCGGCATCATGCAGACCATTCACGCCTTCACTGGCGATCAGATGGCTCTGGACGGCCCGCAGCGCAAGGGCAACAAGCGTCGTAGCCGCACCTCCTCTGCCAACATCGTCCCGACCTCCTCGGGTGCTGCAAAGGCAATCGGCCTCGTCCTCCCCGAGCTTGACGGCAAGCTCATCGGTGCCGCTCAGCGCGTGCCTGTGCCCGATGGCTCCACCACCCTTCTCTATGCAGTCGTCAAGTCCTCTGAGGCCCTCACGGCCGAGAAGGTCAACGCTGCGATGAAGGCCTACGCCGAGACCATCCCCGAGACTTTCGCCTACAACGAGGACGAGATCGTCTCTTCCGACATCGTGGGCGAGACCCACGGCTCCATCTTCGACGCCACGCAGACCTCCGTGCTGCCCGTTGGCGGCGACGAGTACCTGGTGCAGGTCGTCTCTTGGTACGACAACGAGAACTCCTACACCTCCCAGATGGTCCGCACCATCAAGTACTTCGAGAAGTTCGTTGCCTAAGGTGACGCTTCCCAAGTAACCAGGGGCGCGGTTCGCAGCTTTAGGGCCGCGGCCGCGCCCCTTTTCCTCGGCAATGCAACGTGTCAACAGAAGGAGTGAGCATGGCCTTTACCAAGAAGACCGTTCGCGACATCGACGTGGAGGGCAAGCGCGTCCTCATGCGCGTCGACTTCAACGTCCCCCTAAAGGACGGCGTCGTCACCGATGACACCCGCGTCCGCGCTGCCATCCCCACCATCAAGTACCTCAAGGAGCACGGTGCGGGCATCGTGCTCATGAGCCACCTCGGCCGCCCCAAGGGCGACGGCCCCGAGCCCGAGCTCTCGCTCAAGCCCGTTGCGGCCAAGCTCGCTGAGCTCACGGGCTACGACGTCAAGTTCGTCGACGACACCTATGGTGACAAGGCCACCGAGGCCGTCGACGCCGTCAAGCCGGGCGACATCCTCCTGCTCGAGAACGTCCGCTTTGACAAGCGCGAGAAGAAGAACGACCCCGAGATCGCAAAGAAGCTCGCCTCCTACGGCGACCTCTTCGTGCTCGACGCCTTTGGCACCGCGCACCGTGCTCAGGGCTCCGTCGTGGGCCCGGCCGCGTACATCCCCGCGGTCGCCGGCTTCCTGCTCGAGAAGGAGGTCGACACTCTGACCTCGATCTTCGCCGACCCCGAGCGTCCCTTCGTCGCCATCGTCGGCGGCTCCAAGGTCTCCAGCAAGATCGGCGTCCTCGACCACCTCATCGACTCCTGCGATACCCTGATCATCGGTGGCGGCATGGCCTACACCTTCTTCCTGGCCCAGGGTCACACCGTGGGCACCTCCCTCAAGGAGGAGGACTGGGTCGACCGCGCCAAGGAGATGCTCGAGAAGGCGGAGAAGAAGGGCGTCAAGGTTCTTCTCCCCATCGACAACATCGTCGCCGACCACTTTGGCGAGGATGCGCAGGGCCAGGCCGTCGATTCCGACAACATTCCCGACGACCGCATGGGCATGGACATCGGCCCCAAGACCGAGCAGCTCTTCGCCGACGCCATCAAGGGCGCCAAGACCGTGTTCTGGAACGGCCCCATGGGCGTGTTCGAGTTTGACCAGTTCGCGCATGGCACCGAGGCCGTCGCGCGCGCGGTCGCCGAGGTAAAGGCCAACGGCGGCACCTCCATCATCGGCGGTGGCGACTCCGTCGCGGCCATCAACAAGTTCGATCTTGCCGAGAAGATGAGCTGGATCTCCACCGGTGGTGGCGCGTCCATGGAGCTCGTCGAGGGCAAGAAGCTCCCCGGAGTGGAGGCGCTTCTCGATGCGTAACAGGATGATTGCGGGCAACTGGAAGATGAACGAGACCTACACCGAGGGCGTCGCCCTCGCCGAGGGTCTTGCCAAGGAGCTCGAGGGCGGCACTGGCGACGTCGACGTCGTCGTGTGCACCCCCGCCGTCGACCTCAAGGGCGTCTCCGAGGTCATCGAGCAGCATGACGCACCCTTCGCGCTGGGTGCGGAGAACGTGTACTGGGAGGAGAAGGGCGCCTTCACCGGCGAGATCTCTCCCAGCATGCTCACCAACGTCGGTGCCAAGTACTGCATCATCGGGCACTCCGAGCGTCGTGGCTACTTCCACGAGACCGACGAGGACGTGAACAAGAAGGCCAAGGCCCTCATGGCTCACGGCATCGTGCCCATCAGCTGCTGCGGCGAGTCCCTCGAAGTTCGCGAGGCGGGCAAGCACGTCGAGTTCGTCGTCGACCAGATCAAGAAGGACACCGAGGGCCTCACCATCGAGGATCCCTCCAAGTACGTCATCGCCTACGAGCCCATCTGGGCCATCGGCACGGGCAAGACCGCCACTGCCGACGACGCGCAGGAGGTCTGCGGCGCAATCCGCGAGACCCTCGCCCAGATCTTCGGCAAGGAGACCGCTGACGGCATCCGCGTACTTTACGGAGGCTCGGCCAAGCCCAACAACGTGGCCGGCTTCCTCGAGAAGGAGGACGTGGACGGCGCCCTCGTGGGCGGCGCCTCCCTCAAGGCGGACAGCTTCGCCGCCATGGTCAAGGCTGCGATGTAACGAGCCTCTCCAAGGGAACGCGAAAGGGGCATCCGGTAATCCCGGGTGCCCCTTCTACTTTTGCATGGGATGTCTGGCTCTGGACGTTTTGTGGCAGGACCCCACTGTGCTAACCTGTTCTGATGTCTAACTGAGCCGCACAAGCGGCATGCCCGAAGGAGCCATACAAGTGAGCCCACTCAACGTCTTCCTGCTGGTCGTCATGACCATCTCCGCAATTCTCACCATCCTCCTCATCCTCGCCCACTCCGGCAAGGGCACGGGCGTGTCAGACATGATCGCCTCGTCCATGTACAACTCCGCCGCTGGCTCGGGCGTGTGGGAGAAGAACCTCGACAGGCTCACCGTCATCACTGCCGTCATCTTTGTGGCGTGCATCTGCATCATGGCGCTCACGTTCCCGCTTGGAACCATCTAGGAGCGTCTCATCTGAGGTATTGCGGGCACCTCTCCTCAGGGGTGTCCGTATTTTTTTATCCCGAAAATAGGGGATTGGTAGCAAGTTCCTATCGCCGTCTGCACGAAACATTGATTTAACAATGTGGCTAAATTGGCGTTTGCCCACGTGAAGGGCTTTACGGAAGCATTACATCTTGTAAGGGGCGGCATTCACAGCTTAAATGGAATTGCATTAATTTGAATGCGGGACGAAAATGGATGAACGGGTTGGACGGGGGAGCCGTCCAACAAAGACGGGCAGTCGGATGACTGCAAAAGTCTACACATGGGAGGCATGTATGGCGGATAAGCTCATGATGGGCCGTCGCACCTTCGTGAAGGGTGGGCTCGCAGCAAGCGCGCTCGCCGCTCTCGCAGGCTGCGGAAAGAAGAGCACCAGCTCCTCTGCTGCCAGCGACAGCACCGCAACGGGTGGCACCTTCAAGTTCTACATCGGCAACCCCGTTGCCATCGATCCCTACAACGCCCAGGAGTCCGAGGGCACGCAGGTCGAGCACATCCTGTTCGACGCCCTCACCGACTACGACTGGGACAAGGAGAAGGTCGTTCCCAAGGCGGCCAAGTCCTGGGATGTCTCTGATGACGGCCTGACCTACACCTTCCACCTGGTCGAGGGCGCCAAGTTCCACAACGGTGACACCGTCGACGCCAAGAGCTTCAAGCGCGGCTGGGAGCGCATCGCCAACCCCAAGATGGCAACTCCGTCGGACATCAACTATCACCTGGCTCCCATCGAGGGCTATGACGAGATGAACTCCGGCGACGCGACCGAGATCTCTGGCCTTACCTGCCCGGACGACAACACCTTCGTCGTCAAGCTCAAGTACCCCATGGCCGACTGGCCTTACGTCTGCGCTCACCCCGCTCTCGTGCCCGTGCCGCAGGCGGCCCTGGACGACCCCGACAGCTTCCTCGTTGCCCCCATCGGCAACGGCCCCTTCCAGATGGATGGCAAGTGGGTCTCCGACCAGTACATCAACGTCAAGAAGTTTGACGACTACTACGGAACCAAGGCCAACCTCGACGCAATCAACTTCTCCATCCAGAAGGACCCGGACACCGCGTACCGCGAGTTCGAGGCCGGCAACCTTGACTTCTGCCAGATTCCCTCCGGCCGCATCAAGGAGATTGAGGGCGACAAGGGCACGTCCGAGGACGGCTACACCGTCACCCCGGGCAAGCAGGTCCTGACCGGTGCCGAGACCGCCATCTACTACCTGTGCTTCAACCTCCAGAAGAAGGAGCTGCAGGACCTCAACGTCCGCAAGGCGATCAACCTGGCCATCGACCGCCAGAAGATCTGCGACACCCTCTTCGAGGGCTCCCGCAAGCCTGCTGACGGCGCCATCCCCACCATCCTGGACAAGGATAACGACAACTCGTGGGAGTACGCCAAGTACGACGCCGACGCCGCCAAGAAGCTTGTCTCCGACAACAACCTCGGTAGCATCGAGCTCGAGCTCGACTACAACTCCGGCGGTGGCCACGAGGACATCATGAGCATCATCCAGGACGGCCTGGAGGCGGCTGGCTTCAAGGTGAAGCAGTCCTCCCAGGAGTGGGCTGCCTACCTCTCCTCCATGAGCGAGGGCTCCTTCTTCATTGGTCGCCTGGGCTGGACTGCCGACTACCCCACTATGGACAACTTCATCTACCCCAACTTCTACACGGGGTCTGACAACAACTACGGCAAGTACAGCAACACCGAGGTCGACAAGGCCATCGACGAGGCTCGTCAGACCGAGGACGACGACGAGCGCAGGGCAAAGTATCGCGAGATCAACAAGAAGATCGGCGAGGACCTGCCTATCGCGCCCATCATGTTCTACGCTCACAACCACGTGGGCAGCGACCGCGTCCAGAAGATGTACTACGACCCGCAGGGCAAGGCGGGGCTCGACAGCGCAAGCATCACCGCGTAGCTGAAGCCCTACCGGGAGAAGAGCGTTCAAGGGGCGGGGTGTCTACCTGGCACCTCGCCTCTCCCATTTTTTGGGTTACCTGACAGGTTTTCTGTCAATAAGCCTTGGCCTGCAGGTGCCCGGCCTACGGGACCGTGCCCGTTAGCCTATAATTCACCCGTTTGTATGTGAAAGGACCACATCAAACGCAGTGTAAACCCGCGGAAAGGGGAGTCCACCCTATGGGCAGATACATTGTCAAACGCGTCCTCCAGTTCATCCCAGTGTTCCTGGGCGTGACGCTGATCCTGTTTCTCATGGAGAACGTGGTTCCCGGCGACCCCATCAAGCTGATCGCCGGCGAGAAGAAGCTTGATCCCCAGACGGAGATCAACCTTCGCATCAAGTACCACCTCATCGAGTCCGACTCGAATGGCAAGCCCATCTACGACGAGAATGGGAACACCATCGAGACCCCCATGTGGGAGCGCTACGTGGACTACGTCGGTGGTCTGCTCCATGGTGACCTGGGCTACTCCTACCAGCAGAACGGCAAGCCCGTCGCAGACATCCTGGCGGAGAAGTACCCCTACACCATCAAGCTCGCCGTGGTCGCCATCATCCTCGAGGCGATCATAGGCATAGGTGCCGGCATGATATCCGCCATCAAGAGATATTCGTTCTGGGACATCCTGGTGACCCTCATCACCTCCATCAACGTGTCCATCCCCGCGTTCTGGCTGGGAATGCTGCTCCAGCTGTTCTTCGGCATTGTGCTCAAGAACGCAACCGGCGGCGCATTCTACCTGCCGATCTCGGGTGCGGGCGGGCCCACCGCGGAGTTTGACGACTGGGTGTACTACATCCTGCCCGCCGTCACGCTGTCCGCCGTCTCGTGCGCGTACGTCGCTCGAATCATGAGGTCGCAGCTCCTCGAGGTCCTGGGCCAGGACTACATTCGCACCGCGCGCGCCAAGGGCCTCTCCAAGCACGACGTGATCGTGCACCACGCGCTCAAGAACGCGCTCATCCCCGTTGTCACCTACATCGGCATGGACTTTGGCGGCATGCTCGCGGGCGCTATTCTCACCGAGACGGTCTTCAACTGGCCTGGCGTCGGCTACGAGACCTACCGAGCCATCACCAAGCGCGACTGGCCCATCGTCCTGGGCTCCGTCACCGTCATAGTCGTGGTGGTCATGGTCATCAACCTGATCGTCGACATCAGCTACGCGTACCTCGACCCGCGCATCAGGTACGGCAGCCCCAAGGAACAGGGCTAGGAGGCTCGCACAATGGCTAAGAAGAAGATCTTCAACGAGAAGCCCGTGGGCGTGGAGACGCCCGAGGAGGCGCGCGCGAACGCCCCGAAGGAGGGGAGCGAGGTCGAGACGACTGCTCCCGTCAGGACGCTTTGGAGCGATGCCTGGAGGCGCCTTCGCCGCAACAAGCTCGCCATCATCTCGGTGATCTGGATCGCGATCGTCGTCCTGATCGCCCTCACGGCGGACCTGTGGGTCCCCGCAAAGCTCGGCGGCCCGACCCAGCAGCTCTACGATGCCCGCCTCCCGATGTCCTGGGAGCACCCCTTTGGCACCGACCAGGTCGGTCGTGACGTTCTCTCGCGCGTCATCTACGGTTCGCGCATCTCGCTGGCCGTCGGCGTCATGGCAACCGCCATCTCGACCGTGATCGGCCTCATTATGGGCGCCCTCGCCGCCTACTACGGCGGTCTCTGGGACACCATCATCATGCGTCTGGCAGACATCTTCCTGGCGTTCCCGTACATCCTGTTCGTCATCGTCATGCTGGCGGTCATGGGCAGCGGCATCCAGAACGTGTTCATCGCCATCGGCGTGCTGGGATGGCCGTCAATCGCCCGCGTGTTCCGCTCGGCGATCCTGTCGGTCAAGTCCAACGATTACATCGACGCCGCGCGCTCCATGGGGGCATCCGACTTCCGCATCATCACGCGCCACATCTTCCCCAACTCCGTTGCCTCGATCGTCGTGTACGCGACCATGAACATCGGTGGCGCCATCCTCACCGAGGCCTCGCTCTCGTTCCTGGGCATGGGCGTCGTTCCGCCCGACCCCTCCTGGGGCATCCTGATCGAGGACGGCCAGAAGTACCTCGCCACCAACCCGTGGCTCATGATCATGCCCGGCCTCGCGATCCTCTCCACCGTTCTTGCCTTCACCCTGCTTGGTGACGGCCTTCGCGATGCACTCGACGTCAAGATGAAGGACGCATAATGAGAAAGAAGAATCAGGAAGACACCTGGACGGAGCTCAAGGAGCAGCCCGTTCCCGAGGGTCACCACCTCCTCGAGGTCCAGGACCTCAAGATGTACTTCTACACGCAGGACGGCGTGGTCAAGGCCGTCAACGGCGTGTCGTACAACCTCGACAGGGGAGAGACCCTGGGCGTCGTGGGCGAGTCCGGCTCCGGCAAGTCCGTCACCTCCCTCACCATCATGGGCCTGGTTGACATGCCTCCCGGAAAGATCATGGGCGGAGACGTGCTGTACCGTGGCAAGTCGCTCCTCAAGATGAGCGAGCGCGACATGCAGCACGTGCGCGGCAACGACATCGCGATGATCTTCCAGGACCCCATGACGTCGCTGAACCCCGTGTACACCATCGGGCGCCAGCTGAGCGAGGGCATGAGGCTCCACCTGGGCTACACCAAGGAGCAGGCGTGGAAGCGCTCCATCGAGCTGCTCGACATGGTGGGCATCCCCAACCCCGAGCAGCGCGTGAAGGACTACCCCCACGAGTTCTCGGGCGGCATGCGCCAGCGCGTCATGATCGCCATGGCCCTTGCCTGCAACCCCGACATCCTCATCGCCGACGAGCCCACCACCGCCCTGGACGTCACCATCCAGGCGCAGATCATCGAGCTCATGCAGGAGATGCAGCAGAAGAACGGCAACGCCATCATCATGATCACGCACGACCTGGGTGTCGTCGCGGACGTCGCCGACAAGATCATGGTCATGTACGCCGGCTCCCCCGTGGAGTTTGGCACGGCGGACGAGATCTTCTACGGCTCGCTCCACCCGTACACCTGGGGTCTCACGCGCTCCATCCCCGACCCGGTCTTCACCGAGAAGCACCCGCTCACGCCCATCGAGGGCAACCCGCCGTCGCTGGTCAACGTGCCCAAGGGCTGCCCCTTCTCGCCCCGCTGCCCCTATGCCACCGCGCTATGCCACGAGAAGTACCCCGACCTCTACGTCACCGAGACCGGCCACTACTCCCGTTGCCACTATGCGGGCGACCCGGAGTTCGTCAAGAAGAACGCACCCGCCAACTCCCGCACCAAGGCTGCGGCCAAGGCGGCCAAGGAAGGAGGTGAGGCGTAATGGAGCAGGACAGGACTGGTCAGAAGCCCCTGCTGCACGTGGAGCACCTCACCAAGGAGTTCCCCGTGGAGAGCGGCGTCTTCAACCGCTCGCGCAAGAAGTCGGTCCACGCGGTCAACGACGTCTCGTTTGACATCTATCCCGGCGAGACCTTTGGCCTGGTCGGCGAGTCCGGCTGCGGCAAGTCGACCACCGGCCGCTGCATCATGCGCCTCACCACGCCCACCTCGGGCAAGGTCGTGTTCGACGGCAAGGACGTCTCCAAGATGAACAAGGCGGAGCTCAAGGAGATGCGCCGCAACATGCAGTTCATCTTCCAGGATCCCTACGCCTCGCTCAACCCCCGTATGACCATCGGTGAGATCGTCTCCGAGCCGCTGGTGATCCACAAGGTGATGCCTGACAAGGACGAGCGCATGGACTACGTACGCTCGCTCCTCGATGTCGTGGGCCTCAACCCCGAGCACATCAACCGCTACCCGCACGAGTTCTCGGGTGGTCAGCGCCAGCGCATCGGTATCGCACGCGCATTCGCGCTGCGCCCCAAGCTCATCATCTGCGACGAGCCCGTCTCGGCACTCGACGTGTCCATCCAGGCGCAGGTGCTCAACCTGCTGAGCGACCTGCAGCAGGAGTATGGCACCGCGTACCTCTTCATCGCGCACGACCTCAGCGTGGTTCAGCACATCTCCGACCGCGTTGCGGTCATGTACCTGGGCAACATGATGGAGTACTCGGACTGGAAGACCCTCTACGCCGAGCCCTATCACCCGTACACGCAGTCGCTGCTCTCCGCGGTCCCCGTTCCCGACCCGGACCTCCAGCGCAACCGCAAGCGCATCATCCTCAAGGGCGATCCCCCCTCGCCCATCAACCCGCCCTCGGGCTGCCGCTTCCACACCCGCTGCCCGATCGCGCAGGAGATCTGCAGCAAGGAGCCCATGCCCGAGCTGCGCGAGGTCGCTCCCGGCCACTTCTGCCGCTGCCACTTCGCCGCCCCCAAGCCCATCAAGGAGTCCTCGGTGGAGCTGTAGGCGTCTCTCTTCAATCAAAGTGACTGCCCTGGCGAGAGGGGCCTGGCCAACGCGGCCGGGTCCCTCTTCCTTTGGGTCGATGAGGGTCTCGCCTGAGCTAGTTCGAGGGAGGGCAAAGAAGGGGAGAGGAGCGTGTTCCCCTGTTGGGGGCGGAGCCATCGGGGAAGGCCCTGTTCCCTTTTTGAGCCATTGCGGACGTCCCCGGGCCTGCCGTGGCGACGCGAACCCTGTCTTGGCACCGACACCAGTTTTGTGCGTCTCCCTCGTCCTGTGCCCTCGTCCTGTGATGAGTCAAAGCCCGCTAGGTCCTTAATGGCGGCGGGACTCGGATGTGAGTGCACTCATCCGGAGTTTGCTGCCAAGAGACCATCTTTCAACCTCTGGTTGGTAACCGCTTACCGAAATGAGCACACATGTCGGGAGCTTTCTGCCACGGTTTCCTTTCTGACGGGAACCCAACTGGGTAAATGCCCCGCCAACTCGCTGCCGAGGCCACGAGGAGGCGCTCACCTCGGGAGTTCGCTGCCAGTGGGCCCTCCGCGGGAGGCTCCCGCCCCGTCGCGGTTGCCATCCACTTGGAGCTCTGGGAACTGGGTCGTGGGGATCCGCCGCACGTGGGAGACCGGCACGTCCGGGAGCCAGGAGACCCGCCCCCATTCCTTGCGAACCGATCCCCTGCCGTGGTCGTCGTGGCGTAGAGCCCGTGTGGCCGGATGATGGGGGAGCTCCGTTTTGCAGGGCGATTGATGGCGAGCCGGAGGGGCGCGACGGCCTCGTCTCCCCGGATGCCGGGGGGAGGTGTCCGGAGTCGGATCGAGGATCTTCTCGCCCCGATAGTGGACAAAGTCGTCGACGGGCAATGCTGGCGCATGGGGGAGACGCCCCAACTACGCTCGTGACCTTGGGTGTCTCTGACGGGTGAGAGGTACGTCCCAACTTTTTCCAAAAGTTTGGAATTGACGCTTGCCAGAATCGGACGTTCTGTTAATATTTTTTCTGCTGCAACACAGCAAGCCATGTCGGAGTGGCGGAATTGGCAGACGCGCTAGCTTGAGGTGCTAGTGACTGACTAAAAGGTCGTGCGGGTTCAAGTCCCGCCTCCGACACCACGAAGGTGCAGAGAGGCTCCCACGGGAGCCTCTCTTTTTATGTATCGGGTTTCTGCCATGTGAGACGAGACGGCTCGCCTCGCGTCGACCGGCGGCCATGTCGTGCGAGACCGACCATCCTGCTGGTAGGTGCCGTTCGCATGGGATGCGGGACCCTACGCGGAAGTGAGCCCGTGCGAGAATGCTGCCATGTCCCTCTCGTCTGGCGTGGCATCCCTTTGGGACGTCCTCGACCCGTAAGCTCCTACGCTGCGCCTAACCTTCCACAAAACGAAACCCGCGCGCAACCAATTGGGCGTCCCGCCGGCCTACCATGCGATAAAAGTCCCCGCACGAGAGGTGGGATGCACAATGATTGACCAGGTCACCGTGTTTCTCCCCAACGAACCCGGAACGCTCGCGCACATGAGCGACGTCTTGGGCAAGGCAGGCGTCCAGATTCTCGCCATCATGGTCGCGGACTCCACGGACTTCTGCAGCGTCCGGCTGATTGTGGACGACACCCCGCGCGCCCTCGACGCGCTGCACCAGGCGGGTCTCAGCGCCGCCACCACCAAGGTCATCGCCGTGGACGTGCCCGACGTCCCAGGCGGCCTTGCATCCGTGGTTACGCGCATCGCGAGCGGCGACCTCAACATCCAGTACGCCTACAGCTGCTCCATCCGCGACCGCGCCGTGGACGTGATTCGAGTCACGGGCGACCCCGTTGCCGTCAAGCTGCGCGAGATCGACTTCCACGACCTGGCACTCTCGGACCTCCTGGGCTAGCGACCGTCTCGCCCAGCGCAAGCTCGCGCCAACCGACGCCCACACGCCCGCCCTTCGCAGCTCGGCGCAAGCCCCGGCGTTTACCTGCGCCCATCTGGGTAGAATCTGGCGTGACGCAGTCGGGCGGCAGGGGGATGCATGGCACAGGGCGGTATCGTCCGCAGGTTGGATGGCATAGGGGAGAAGAGCGTGGGCGGCACGCTGGCAACGCTCCTCTCGCTCACGAGCGACGCGGTGATCGCGTTCGACGGCCTGGGAAGGGTGCTCCTCTCCAACGACACGGCCGCGCTGGTGTTTCCCCACCCCTCAGGGGGACTCGTGGGCTGTGACGTGCGCTCGTGCTTCCCGCTGTCGGAGGACGCCGATCCCGACGCCCCCTTCTGCCCGGATGACCTTCCGTTTCCCATGGACGGCAGCTCAAAGCAGCTGGTGTGCCAGGCGGGTGACGGCAGCACGCTCGACCTGACGGTTCGCTGCGACCGAGTTCCCTCGGCGGGCGAGACGTACCTCCTCGTTGCCGTGGCAAGCGATGCGGCGGCGCAGGCGGAGCGTGAGAACGACCGGTTGGTCCAGGAGCTCTCCAGGGCAAACAAGCGCCTCTCGGGCACGCTGGGCATCGTGCTGGGCACGCTCGACTCCGGCGACGTGATGACGCTCTTCAGCCGCGCGCTGGAGGAGATAACCAACACCATGGAGGCCTCCGGCACCGTGTTCTACGTGGCCGAGCAGGATGGCTATCACCTTCGCGGCGTCAGCAAGTCGCTTGCGGGCGCCCGGGTGCCGCGCTACCTCTCGTTTGGCCAGACCATCGACGCCCTGGCAAAGCGGGCGGGTCGCGCGCTCAGGTTGCGCGTGCTCCCGCCCAAGGGCGACGAACTCCGCCGCGGCAGGCTCACCAACCGCGAGGTCGTGAACGAGGAGACCCAGGAGGTCTATCGGCTGCGCGCCGGGAAGGTGCCCCCGTTCACGAGCTTCATCGCGGTTCCGGTGTGGTTTGGCGGCCAAGTGATAGCGCTCATCGAGGTCGGCTGGGAGCAGGCGCGTCCCCTCCAGCGCGAGGACAGCGAGCTGCTGGACGCCGTCGCCCAGTACCTCTCCGTGCAGCTTGTCGGAGCCTTCAGCGCGCTCAGGGCCCGCCGCGACGGCGAGCTGCGCGACAGCGCCTCCCAGGTGAGGGAGACCTTGATGGAGGCCGGTGACCTCACCCCAGAGTCGCGCCGTGAGGTGACGGACGAGGTCGAGCGTGCACTGGACGCCACCTGCGTTGAGGTGCGCCTGAACCAGCGGCAGGGCAACACCGCGCTGGTCACTACCCCCGCGGGCGAGGACCTGAGCGTCCCGCTGGACTTCGAGCAGGTCCAACGCCTGACGCAGGAGGACGGCACCGCGGTCATGCCCCTGGAGCCCGACGACGCCGCATCCCGGGCGCTCGCGGACGCGGGCATGCCGGGTACGGGCGCCTACGTGGGCTTGGGCAGGATCGGGGACGACGCCCTGGGGGTCCTGGTGCTTCGCCCGTCCGACGGCGAGCCGCTCGACGAGAGCGAGCTGCGCTACCTCGGACGCGTCGCGAGCGACCTGCAGGGCCTTGCCAGGGGAGAGGAGCGCCGCAAGCAGGACAAGCGCATCTCCCAGGCGCTCCAGACGGGCATGCGCAACGAGCTCCAGCAGGTCGACGGCATCACCGCGCGGGGCATCTACTCCTCCGCCACGGCGACCGCGGTCATCGGCGGAGACTTCTACGACCTGATCCGGCTCCCGGACCGCCGCGCGTGCGTGATCATGGGAGACGTGTCTGGCAAGGGCGTGGAGGCCGCGTCCGTCTCCGCCGCCGTCAAGACCGCCCTGGGGGCCTACTCGTGGCAGGGCCTCTCTCCCGCCCGCATGGTGCGGCTGCTCAACGAGTTCCTGCTGGGATTCTCTCGCCTGGAGACGTTCGCAACGTTGTTCGTGGGCATCGTGGACCTTGGGTCGGGTATGCTCTCGTACTGCTCGGCGGGCCATCCGCCCGCGATACTCGTGAGAGCCGCCACGGGCGAGATAGAGACCCTCGACGTGCAGTCGGGCGTGGTGGGCGCCTTCCACGAGATGACGTACCGCAACGGCCGCGTGAGGCTGCGCAGGGGAGACGTGTTGCTGCTCTACACCGACGGCACCACCGAGGCGCGTGCGGCGGACGGGTCGTTCTTTGGCGAGGACGGGCTGCGCGACGCCGTGATGCGCGAGGTGCCGCGCGGCTACGACGGCCTGCTCGACCGCCTGTTGGCGACGCTCGACTCCTTCACCGAGCGGCACCTGGACGACGACGTGGCGATGGTCTCGCTCCGCTTTGACATGGTGGGTCCGTTGGAGCCGCCTCGCGATTCGGTGGAGGTGAGCGGCGCATGAGGGATGGTGCCGGAGAGGCCCGGGGGTCCGTGGCGGGTCCCAGCATCGCGCTGGTGCCGGCCTTTGGCGACGTGGACGTGACCACCACGCCTCGCCTGAGGAGGGCCATCGACGCCCTGATCGATGGCGGGTGCAAGCGGATCGTGCTCAACATGGCCGAGGCAACCTACGTGGACTCCGCCGGCATGGGGATGATCTTCCACGAGATTCGCCACATGCGCGAGCACCGAGGGCTGCTCTCGCTCACCAACGTGTCGCCCAGCGTGATGCGCGCGCTCAGGATCGCTCGCGTCGTGGACCTGGTTCCGGTCTCGGCCCAGGGCTCGCGGCCACAGGTTCCGGCGCTGGACCCCTCTGCCATGCCGCTTTGGAGGACCACGGTGTGGATCGACCCGGACGACCTGGGGGCGAGCCGCGAGCGCGTGGCGTCGCTCCTCTCCCGCATGGACCTGTCGTTGGACGACCTGTTTGACCTCAACCTTGCCACGGGCGAGGCGATGGGCAACGCCATCGACCACACGGACGACCGGTGCGCCCTGGTGACCGTGGCGTGCTACCCCGATCGAGCCGTGGTGGACGTAACGGACTGCGGCTGTGGCTTTGAGCTCTCGCCCGACGACGACACGCCCGAGGTGGGGGAGGAAGACGAGCGCGGCCGCGGCATCAAGCTCATGCGGCTGCTTGCCGACTCGGTCTCGATCGTGCGCCGGCAGCAGGGCGGGACCTGCGTGCGCATCGTGAAGCTTTTTCGCCCGTAGCGGGACGGTGGGGTGCTGAGGAAAACGGAGCTGTGGCAGTCAACAGCGGGCTTGGACGCTTCCACGGTGGGTGGCTGCTGAGGAAATGCGACTTGTGGCAATCGGGGCAGCCCGAATGCACGCTAAGTTTCGGGGAAAGTGGGGTTTCTGTGCTGGGGCAGGGTCGGGAACATGGCCTTGGAAGACCAGCACTCCGCTTTCCCCGCCATAGGCGGCCTTCAGATTGCCACAACTCGATATTCCTCAGCAGGCATGGCCCATCCCCGCATTCTGGATCCGTCTTCCGTAGTACGTAGCTAATCAAACTAGCAATCATATCAGCGAAACGTCGTCGCATGCCTCGTCTGCTAGCGATAACGCGATGGTGCCGAACCTTCGCGCATGATTAGGCGAAGAGCGAGTTCGAGGAAGGCGAGGGATATCAACCTTGGGGACAGATCTGCTTGCCCCCTCAAAGAGGGGGCGTGGTGCAAGTGGGTTTGACTTGGATGGTATCCCTGATCTCAGCTGGGAGATGAGCGCCACCTCCCATCCCAAATGCGGATGCGGAGGTCGCGTTCAAGCGCCCTACAACGGCGACAAGGCTCGGTGTGAGAACTCGCTTCGTGAGTCTTCGGGCAGTGGGCCTCTCCCCGCAGAGGCGGGTCTGGTCTGCTGTCTGCATCAACCCATCTGGAAAGAGCTTCAGGAGGGGGTGGAGCTTGATGCGCATAGGGATTGCAATCCGAACGGTGAACGCTCGCTCCATTTGTTGTCCATTGCTCCCCGCTGTGAACGTCATAACCTGGGGTAACGAGGAACCGGACGGCATAGGGCGGGACAATCCGCACTCGGCGGGTGACGCGCTTAGCGTCGCTAAGCGCGCAGAGGCCGGGTCGAAATGAGGTCTGGAATCGCTAAGCGCGCGGCCGCAGGCCC